>OFFP01000576.1_pt1 | contig 29975 bp, 31 predicted proteins | sample 1521431 | NCBI WGS metagenome assembly OFFP01 (sample SAMEA3504104, study PRJEB24116) | mouse gut metagenome | biome: mouse gut; feature: mouse-associated habitat; material: faeces | place: Denmark | collected 2011
TAGCCACATGGTTAACCAGGTAACCAAAGCATTGATACTATAGGAATAACTTCACACTCTGCTTTCTCTAACACTGTGTGGCAAGATGATTTTCAAATATTATAAATCACTCAGACAGCATATATTCAATCCATTAGGAGTATGCATGACAATCTCTCCTCCACTGCTTAACATCCTTTTACATGAACATATCAATCTCTTCATTTCCCGATCGCTTAAATGCTCAATTACATCGTTTAAAATAATATAATTAAATTTTGTCTCGCTTCTAAAATGATTAGCATCACAACAATAAAATACACAATTATCCTTCCCGGTGTCCCTGACTTTACATTTCGCTTCCCTAATACTATTTTCATTGAAATCCAAGCCAACAAATTGCCCATTTCCGGATGTTGATTCCATAAGCCCCAACAAAAGATTGCCAGAATCACATCCGATTTCTAATATATTATCCGATTTTTTTATTTTATCTTTCAAATAACGAAACGTACTTATTCCATAAACATGAATCGGATATTTCGAATTAACTAAAATTACAGTCGGATGATTTTCCAATATTTTTCGGTATTCATCATCATAGAGATCTTTTACATCCGAAGAATCTAAATAAGGACGTATTTTTCTAAAAAAATCCTCTATGATCTTTGTTCCTTCATCTTTAGGACAACGTTCTAACCAATTTGAAATTTGTTCCTTCAGTAAATACATCTCACTTCATTCCTTATTAGATTATAGTTTTTCTCAGCTTCTTTTTGATAAAAGCGAACCCATTCGACGTCTGTACTGATATCGCCTGTATATACTTGCAGAATTAATTGGCTAAGTTTCTTGAGATCGCCGTATTCATAAGTGTGCATACCTCGAGTCTCTCCAGTATTTGTAGCGATTACTGGTAACCCTGCCAGAATCGCTTCAATACGTGATATCCCGTAACTCTCATACATGACCCCACGTATAAAAACTGTAGCTGCTTTCATAATAGAATAAACTATGTCGTTATCCACTCCTTGCGCAAGCAACAATACATACTCCAAGTGAGCAAACTTATTTCTGATTTTCAGATATTCTCTGTCTTTAGCCGAAAAATTACCATCTATCAGAATCACTCCGATATCATCTCTATATTCCTGAGGCAAAAGCTTCAACGCTGCAATAATATCCTGAAATCCATACTCTTTTTTGCATGTCCCTACCGAAACAATAATATATTGATGCCTTTCAACGAACGTACGGATATTTTTCGGTAATTGACGCTTTTTATATTTCCTTGGAAGGATACTTTTTATAGTCCGGACTTTACCTCTATAACCGATTTCTTCCACAAGCCACTTTCGTATCGAATCATCTACAACCAAAACCTTCTCCATATTTTTAAGAGAATATCCTAAAATAAATTTTTCTAAATATCCAAAATCTCTATACCTATATTGCAAAGTCCCGTCATGAAAAATCTTTATCCAAGTAATCTTCTTCCGTTTTACAAGGAAATTCCAAATCAGAAATTTCATTTTACAGTTAACAGGTTCCGGATATTCCAAAAAAATATTGCAGGAATCTATTACAATACTATCTTTTGCAATTTCGGACATCTGAGAGAAATACGGCAAAATACCCTGCTCCAACAGCCACATCCCTCTATATTTTCTGTCAGAACGTACAATCATGTGATGTTTTATCCCGTCACACATAAAGTTGTCATGCAGATTTTTTACAAAAGTAGCAACACCACCGTGCGGAGGCGGATAGCTTCCCAAAATCCAGGTTTCTCTCATTCTCTTTTCTCCAACCTCAAATAATCAAAGCGTCGCCGATTTCTAATAGATTTGTTTTCATATATTTCCTTCATCTTTTCATGCCTTACAACATGTTCGATATATTTGTCCAACGGAAGCCAACTTTCATTAATCATTATGCTCATATCACTATAATTCAGTTTATGAACCCAATATGCCCTGGCGCTCTTCTGGCTATGAAAATAATCTATAATTATGGTCTTCGAGGTGTTCAGATCCACCTTAATTGTCCCTTTATCGGTATAAGACAAGAGCACATTGCCGTCTTTTGAATAATTTAGTACTTGACTCATATCATATTGACAGCCACATTCCGTACATTTATGTACCAAATCTGCCCGGACAATCATATTTGACCTGGCATAAGGGATTAACCATAACTGCTTCTTATAATAAAAACTGCCAATAAACTTAAGATTACACTCCTCGCTGTGAACTTCTTGAGTGAATCCATCTGGTTCAGTAATATTCATGGTATCCTGAATCTGCCATTTGCTTAAACTTAGCGTATATACCTTTTTTCCCTTCGTATCAACAAGATACATTTCATCACCGCAGCCACCGACAGTAGCCATGTTAATGTCTTCATATAACTGTTTGATTTCATGGGTGCATTTCTCCATATCAAACACTACAAAAATATTCGTATCCATCAAAGGGATATATAACAAACCGTCATAACTGTAACAATCGCCCACTACCTTAAACAAATTCCAGTCCTGTTTGATATCATCGAAAATATCTGTGTAAGTGACCTCTAACGTTTTCTTATCAATGCAGACAATCGCATTGCATATATACTTTATGCAAAATATTTTGTTCCCGTACGGAATAATTTTATGTAATCCAGGCTTGCCTACATTGTTCTCATATAGCTTTTTATCTACATATATATGCCTTATAGTCTTTTTTGCCACATTATAGATTAAAAAGGATTTACTATAATTAGGGACTGCTATGATATCATTTCCTAATTTTATTATCTCGCTATACTCAAAACCATTACATCCTTTCTCTAGTTCTAAATCTGAAATAAATTCACACTCTCCACTGCCACAATCTTTATATAAGTAATTATTTGCATAATCTAATATATATTCCTCACATTCCTTGCCGGACATTGCCCTCGGAATTATGTCCATTGAATTGATCCTGTTTTCCATCTTATCTCCTGATTTAATAATGTAAATAATATCACCGATTTGGTGATATTACCTGATACAACACTCTATCATCCTTTCCACAGGCACAAGAAGTATAATAAATATAATACATATACTTCATTTTCTCATTCTGAATCTTTATACTACTTATTTGTCATTAAATAAGGCATATTGGTCATCTTCTCTCAAAAGATGATGCAAGTCTCCTCGCTTCGCTCCCTGCTACATCATGTTGTCTTCCACATGTTCACAAGGTCCTGGCATACCCAATCCGCAGACTCCAAGATTCCTCTCTTCCATCCGCCTTCTAATGCCGTACCCAATGTACTGACACATTGACACTCCGCCATCCGGTCAGATCCTCCATATATAAATGTGTCAATACATTCATTTTTATATCGCAGGCATATCGCGCCCGCCTTATCATGAACCCGCCTCCTAGTCCCAGTAAACATTCGGGAACCCCACATGCAACTAGCTTGCCTATCATCATTCCCTATCCGTTCCCAATGGTAAAACCCCGGCTCATCACCGTTGCTTATCTAAATGGCTGTTCCTATGACCAATCCTATATCCATTTCGTTTTGCATCCTCGGATTTTAATACAAAACTCCATCCCCCTGTCCCCGGTTCTTCACATTTCGCGCTGTATTCATCTTTTCCTCCGCCTGATACCCACAAGCCGGACACCTAAACATCCCATCCGCCTTCGACCCAAGCGCACCGCACACGCTGCATTCGTTGCTGATATTCTTTCCAAGAACCTCAACGAATTCAACAGACTGTTCCTTACATTTCTGTACCAACCGCTTCCGGATATATCCTCTCTGCCACTGTGCAACCGCGTAATTAATCTTCTTGTTATATCCCCCCGCCTGCGGCTTCGGAAGTTTTACAATATAAACCGTCTCCGGCTTCTCTTCTGTAAGAAAACGATTTAGCTCGTGGTTGATATAACTGTGGAGCTGTTCCTCCAGCCTGCGCTTCTTCGCAAAGTATTTCTTGCGCCCCGGGTTATCTTCCTTGTTTCTTCGGTAGATGTTGTTCTGTTCTCTTATCCAGTCCGAATAATCCGACTGGTACTCGCCCAACTCTTCCCCATACCGGTGCCCTTCATCCGTTGTCAGCATCGTATAGAAACCGACCGCCGCGCCCACCTGCTTCAGATAATCCGCATGGTGTCGGACAGAGACATTTACCGGAACCTTGATCTCGATACGTTTTTCTTTCGGGTACAACTTAATCCTCAGCTGGCACTTATACTGATTATGATCTGTCAACGATATGAAGACACGTTTGCGCTTCTCCTTAATAGAAATATAGATCCCATGATCTGCGTAACGGTATGCCCGTTCTGCTATGGCAAACACATCTGCTGTATCCGTATAAAGCTTCACATGATACTTACGCACCTGCCTGCACAGATACCGATGTAGCTTCTTCTTATCTACCTGCTCTGCCAATTTACAGTATTGTTTATTCACCTTCGCCGGCAATTCGACCGGTTTCTGGTTCAATATCGCCTCGAATACATTACTTACTTTTAGGCAAAAACGAAGGTAATGCTTTTCTTCTTCTGTAAAGCCTTCATTCTTGTTGACCAACTTTACTAGCTTTGACTTTGTCCGTGTCCACTGGCTCTTGATATCTCCCAACGCATCAAAGACTGCAAGATAGAAATAGACTGCCGGCATTCCCAGAGTCTCCCGGTAGCCGCTTGCTGTCATCTCATTCTGAATGGTATACCCCGGATAGATCTTGGAAAGACTGCTTATCCCGCCAAACCTGCCATACACATAGTTCTTGACCTTTCTGTAATCCTCCGCAATATCCAGAAGCTTCTGCATATCTCCGTCACAGACTGGCTCTCTATTGTATTGATGAACTGTCTTACATATCTTATTGGGCGGCATCTCTGTCTCCTCATATGAATGATATAAAATCCCCGAAATATCGCGGTTTTATGGTACTTTGCGGACATTACCAAAAAGTGTAGGTTTTCGTAATATTTTCCATGAGAAATTTTTTATGCAAATATAACAAAAAATAGGGGTTAAGTTTATTGACTTTTTGCCGATAGTATTATAGAATGATTAAGATTTCAGTAAAAAAATCCATTACAAAAACCTACACTTTTTCGTAATGGATTTATGTATTTTCTGAACCACGAACCGAGAACAACGATATTTGACCTTAATTGCTCACAGAAAACTTCAAACTCTTTATTCCACAGATAATTTCTTGCTTTTTCTTTATCGCACCTAATATATGTTCCTTCTTTGGGCAAGTCTAATCTGTCAATTCTAACATTTTCAATTATACAACTATTTTCATTTCCCTGCAGATCCATATCTATAGTTATTATCTTGGTAGTCATTAAAAATGCAGATGCAATATCAATGTCTTCCTCAATAAGTGCCTTTAATGTGCCGATACCGCAACTAATAACAACCCAATTTTGACCATAACAAATTTCACAACAAAGACATAGATATATTTTTTCTGTTCATCTATACATGTAAAAAGAATCGGTTCTGACTCAAATCCATAAAAAATATATTCCAAATACAATCTTCCGATCTGTATAACATCATCAAAATATAGGTTATTCACGATCTGCCACCCCTCAAAACTACACAAAAACCCAAAACCGGTGATGTATAGATTCATTTCTACACATCACCGGACAATTATTTCTCTCATGATCCTACTCATGACTTACATCTTTGTTATGCAATTTTTACATACATATCCTCACGGATCAGGTGGTCTGCCAAGACTCTTAAGCTACCCAGGCTCCATTTTCATTTACATAAAATTCCCCGATCCATGTATCCGCCGCCATAGAACCGTTCGGATTCAAGTAATACCAGGTCCCATTGATCTTCTGCCAACCCGTTGCCATCGCCCCGCTTCCGGTCAGATAATACCAGGTCTCGTCAACCTTCTGCCAACCCGTTGCCATCGCTCCACTACCAGTCAAGTAATACCAGGAACCGTTGATTCTCTGCCAACCCGTCGCCATCGCTCCGCTTCCGGTCAGATAATACCAGGAACCGTTGATCTGCTGCCAGCCTGTTGCCATCGCTCCGCTTCCGGTCAGATAATACCAGGTCTCGTCGACCTTCTGCCAACCCGTTGCCATTGCTCCACTACCAGTCAAGTAATACCAGGAACCGTTGATCCTCTGCCAACCCGTCGCCATCGCTCCGCTTCCGGTCATGTAATACCATGAGCCATTGATCTTCTGCCAGCCTACTGCCATATAGCCGCTGCTGTTAAACCAATACCACTCACCATTAATTTTCTCCCAAGTGTTATGAGGATAGGTACCATCCGGATACTGGAACCACCAGCCAACGCCATTGAGCTTCCAGTTACCGTCTGCTGATTCCTCAGAATCTCCGGAGCTATCTCCTCCATCTCCTTCGGAATCGCCTCCAGATCCATCTCCTTCTGTACCACCTCCAGATCCGTCTCCTTCTGTGCTGCCTCCGGATCCATCTCCTTCTGTACCACCTCCAGATCCGTCTCCTTCCGTGTTGCCTCCGGATCCATCTCCTTCTGTACTACCTCCGGATCCGTCTCCTTCTGTGCTACCTCCAGATCCATCTCCTTCTGTACCACCTCCAGATCCGTCTCCTTCTGTACCATCACCTTCAGAACCGCCTCCAGACCCATCTCCAGCCCCGCCTGTATCGGTATATTGAACAGAACAGGTCATTGTCCCGCTGAACTCATCCGCACGTGTGTAGGACGCGCTTAATTGAATATCCACATCACCACTGGACCATTCCGTATTCATCAATGCGTACGCCGCCAAATTATACAATACCGTAGCATAGGCTGATGCATAATCCGGTGCATTCGAAGCCTTTCTTGTAATATCAATGTTGAAACTGGTATCTCTTGCAGCTATATGCTGCTTCACCGTATCCACAAGCGGATCTGACCATTTGGATATTTCCCCGGATTTTATAAAATAATTCTGCTCTAGGGAATTAGATTCATATCCGGCAACCGGCTTGTGGTCGGAATGCACCTTCGTTGTAATGTCATCGTTGAGTCCGAAATACAAGCGGTTAAGATCAACGTTGGGCTCCTCGTATCCTGCATCATTCCATGTGGTATCTACCTGATACCATTTCCCTTCTATCTTGACCGCCGTCCATACATGACCGTTGCCTGTCATCCTTCCGGTAGGAATGTTCACCTTATTAAGAAGCATCACATAAGCCCTGTGATAGGCTTCACAAGTACCAGTCCCCCGCGCAAGCGCTCCTTCGGCAGAGCAATATTTACCCGAGCTGTCATATACACAGTTCTCCACTAGCCAGTCATTCAGCCATAGTGCCTTATCATAATCCGTAGAACAGTTGGCAAGGCATTCCCCTGCAACACGATCTACGATCTCTTCTACTGATGGATAATTGCTGTCTTGGATCTGTAAATTGATACTGTACACACCATATCCCGTCCGGATATAGTCAAGCATGTTGTCTTCTGCTCTCTGATAAAGGGCACTGAAGCCGATATAATACGTTCCGGACGCACAAAAGGTAAACTCAAAAGTATTCTCCGTCGAATACACACTATTTTGCCCCCAACTTACATCATAGACCGAAACGTACTCCGTACCGTCATATACCATTAAAGAATCAATTCTGTACTTAACTTGAGAGCCCGCGGCTATAGCCCCACTAGGATCCTCCATGCTAAACTTAAATGTAGTTGGCTGACCGCATTTCACATCAGCCGGATAAGTAATGTTAAACTTAAGCCCGTTGGTTTTGTGGGTAACCGTATGTGTCAATTCACCGGCTGCCGCCCTGTCAATGGCAACTGTCCCCGTTGCCTCCTGGTTCTCAACAGATTCTGCCAAAGCTATTATGGGATACTGTGAAATAAGTAAAAATGACAGCGCATATGCCGCCAGGTGTTTAAAGATTTTTGATTTCATAAACCATCTCCTCTCTCATGTAATAATATTTTTTTATGTTTTCTTCATTGTATAATAAGAAGCCTTTTTTATCAAGTAACATTTTTAACCACGGGTATATGAAAAGGCAGTACCTTCGGTACTGCCGTCATAAAACACCTCATATCCCTTTATAATAATGTAGGAGTAAAGACTCCCAGCAACCGCAGGTCTTCTTCTCCATGGTTCATAAGCCGGTGCGGCTGAGTGGATGGAAAATGGATGGATTCGTCTTTATTTACGACAAATTCCCGTCCTTCGATCTCCACTGTCAGGATCCCGTTCAGCACAAGGTAGAATTCTTCCCCCATATGCGCGTGTTCCTCCACCTGCTCAAAGAACGGCTCCATCACAAGGTTAAAGCAGTCTATGATCCGTCCGTCGAATTTCCCGCTCAGTACATTGATCTGCTTATAGATCTTCTGCAATCCACCCAACGCTTGATCGTCGCATTTCCGGATATATTCCGGCGTCTCCTGCTGCAGGTTGAACAGGTCTTTCAGCGGGCTCCCCAATGCATCGGCGATCTTCTTCAAAGTAACAACAGTCGGCGCCTGTTTCCCGTTCTCGATCTGCGAGAGAAAGCTTGTTGAAATCCCTGCTTTCCCGCTTAATTCAGCCAACGTCAGGCCCTGCGTCTTTCGCAATTTTTTTATTTTTAATCCAAGATTGTTTTCCATGATGTTTTCTTATATAACACAGATCTGTGCCTTTACTTTCTCCTCCTCTATTAGATTGACAGAATCTTCCAATTCTGCCGCCATTCCAATTATACTCTAATTTACAATCTTTTGTTAACAAAATTATAAATATCTATCAACTCCGCTCAATTATTACGAATATATCTTGATATAGTGATCTACGATCTTTTCTAATATATGAAGCGGTGCAGAACCATACCTGAGTATTTCTTCATGATAAGCTCTCACATCGAATCTGTCCTTCAAAATCCGCTGCGACCGCTCTCTGAACTCATGCATCTTAAGGCTCCCGTACTTGTATGCCAATGCCTGTGCCGGCATGTCGACAGAATACCGAAGTGTCTCCATATGGATCTCCGTCTCTGTCAGATTCGTATTCTCCTTCATGAAACTGCGCGCCTTCTCCATACTCCATCCCATGGCGTTAAGCCCCGTATCCACCGCCAGCCGGCAGCACAGCACCAGATCCCATACGTATCTCCCATACAAGTCGTACAGATCGTATACCCCCATCTCTCCTGCGAGATCAGCGGCATATTCTGCCCATCCGTCCGCATAAGCCGTATTAAAATGTTCCCGGCAGATAAGGGGAAGGCTTTCGTCCTCTGCGATCAGATTCGTCTGGAAATGATGCCCTGGCAGGAGCTCATGCGCGACGATCGCCGCCGTGCGGATCTGGGATCTTCGTTCGAGCTCTGCGGCGCTGTAATAGAATACTCCCTCTTTCTCCTCACCGATCGGCACCGAATAATACCCCCACGATGTCGTCCCTTCTTTACTCTTCGGGAGCGCCTGGCAGCGGCATCCTGCTTTGGGCTGACGCAGAAAGAACCTGCAAAGCTCTGGTTCTATCTTTCTCTGTACAGTATCAAACCGTCTCTTTAGCTCCTCCGGCGTATTGTCGAAACAGATCCTGTTCTTCTTAAGGTACTCCCCAAACTCCTGGATATCATAAGTCATCCCAAGCTTCTGTATGATCCGGCGCATCTTCTCCTGTGTAATCTTCAGATTCTCCAGCCCGAGCGCGTGCAGTTCCTCCGGCTTCAGCGGATACGACGTATAAGTAACGATCTGGCTGCGGTAATATTCTTCCCCTCCGTTCATATGGCATAGTCCCGGCAAGATCTTCTTATGTTCTGCGTTATAACGATCCCTGATCTCCCCGATCATCCATTCCAGGGTATCGTTAAACTGTATGACCGCCTTCTCTATGCGTTCCTTTGCCGCTTTCAGCGCCGGAACTTTGATCCCCTCCCGATTCCATGGCTGCAGCTTCGTATCCTGACGGCAGCGCAGGCTTTCAAGAAGGCGTATCACGATCTCCACCTGCTCGTCTGGAAGAACGATGCCGCGGCTCTCCTGCTCCTTTAATTTCCATAACATCTCTTTTAGCTTCTGCGGGAACTGAGAAAGAAGCGTCTCGTATCGTTCCAGATCCTCTCTTGTCTCGATGGGATAGGTTTCTAACCGCTTCACGACGTAAGGCAGCGGCGTCGTATTATGGGTCAGATTGAATTTGTACCAGTAATATTTTCCGTTTCTGATGTTATATTCACAGAAATCCCTGCATATTTCCAATACTGCCCGCTCTTCCCAGGTGATGTCCGAAGACTCTGACCACGTATGGATCTTGCCGATCATCTCTTCGCTCTCCCGGATGTTCTTCTTCGCTCTTTCTTCGGACAGATCGAACAGCTGTCCCTCACGGAAGTCAGACTTGATAAAGCTGCTGAAATCATTGATATGGATACAATGATAGTATCCGTCAAGCTCCTTTTGGAATTCCTCCCTTATCTTCATACAGCGTCCCTCCTGTTGGTATACCGTCTGCGTCACGCGCCGGTTCAGACATAAGAGACTGTCGGAAATCCCTGCATTTCTACAACGCCGACATTTCTATATTGGCAAAAATGTCTGTCCGTTGTATGAAGATGCTGTTTCCCGGCAGCCCCTTGATATACTTTCGTTTCTTTATTTTTATTTCTATTCCTCTAACATATGGCAAAATGCCGTGTGGGTCTTGCTAAGCTTCGTCTTCCCCGGTATCTGCGTCCTGCATTTCTCACAGGCATGAGGGCACCTTGTATGGAAGGTGCATCCGGAAGGCGGATCCGCCGGCGACGGGAGATCTCCGGTCAGGAACTCTTCCTCCCCGGTAAGCCGGTGTCCGATGGACGGGATCGCCGACAGAAGCGCCTGTGTATAAGGATGCTTCGGATCCTGAAATAACTCCTGGCGAGACGCCTGCTCCACAACTCTTCCCAGATACATAACGGCGATATTCTCACACATATAATCGACAACACTCAGATTATGCGAGATAAAGAGATAGGTCAGGTTCAGCTCTTCCTGGAGCTCTTTCAGCAGATTCAGGATCTGCGACTGAACAGACACATCCAGCGCCGACACCGGCTCATCTAAGATCACCAGCTTCGGATTCAGGGCCAGCGCACGCGCGATACCGATCCTCTGCCTCTGGCCTCCCGAGAACTCGTGGGGGAATCTCTTCGCAAATCTTTTATCAAGCCCGGTTAGTTCCATCAGCTCATATACCCTCTGCTGCATCTCTTCGGCGGTCCCCGTCTTGTAGATCTTCATGGGATCCATGATCGTCTGGCTCACCGTCATACGCGGATTCAGGGAAGCATAAGGATCCTGGAATACCATCTGGACATTCCTGCGGTATTCCTTCAGCTCTTTTCCCTTGAGGTGCGCGATGTTCTTGCCGCCGAACATAATGTCTCCGCCCGTCGGCTGATAAAGCCGTATAACCGCACGTGCCGTCGTAGATTTCCCACATCCGGACTCGCCTACCAGCCCGAAGGTCTTGCCCTCCGGGACTTTGAAAGAGACGCCGTCTACCGCTTTTATCACGACTTTCTTATTATTTTTCATAGGGAAATGCACTTTCAGGTCATTCGTTTCCAGCAGATACATCGCTCTCCTCCTTTTCCGTGGAAGTCATTGGACTTGCCCCGCACCGGAAGCAGCGGACGTAGTGCCCCTGTGCGGCTTCCGTCATCGGCGCTACCGACGCCCGGCACCTCTCATCTGCATCCGGACAGCGCGGAGCAAAGGAACAGCCGCCCTCATCATCCGCAGGATGCATGACGTTGCCCGGGATATGATACAATTCCTGATCCGACATCCCGATATACGGAATACACTTCAGAAGCCCTTTCGAATAAGGGTGCATCGGGCTTTCGAAGAACGCTTCTCTTGAAGCGGTCTCTACAAACCGTCCGCAGTACATGACCTGGACACGGTCGCAGACCTCAGCCACAACACTCAGATCATGGGTGATCAGTATGATCGACATCTCCTCTTCCTTCGCCAGCTTCTTAAGGAGCTGCAAGATCTGTGCCTGGATCGTCACATCCAGCGCCGTCGTCGGCTCGTCGGCGATCAGCAGCTTCGAATGGTTGATCAGCGCCATGGAGATCATCACTCTCTGGCGCATCCCTCCGGATAGTTGATGCGGGTACTGCTTCATGACATTCTCGGCTCCCGGTATCCCCACTTTATTCAATACTTCCAGGATCCGATTCCTGCATTCCTGCCTGCTTACTGATCTGTCATGATTACGGATGACTTCCCTCAACTGATTCTCTATGGTGAATACAGGATTCAGAGACGTCATCGGCTCCTGGAATATCATCGCAAGAGCATTTCCCCGAAGCTCGTCATATGCTTTCCTCGGCAGCGTCGTCAGCTCTTGTCCGTCGAATACGATGGAACCTGATCTTATCCTGCTGTTTTTTCTCGGAAGAAGCCCCATGACAGACAGGGAGGTCACGCTCTTTCCACATCCCGACTCGCCCACAAGCCCAAGGATCTCCCCCTTCTTCACATAGAAAGAGACATCGTTTACTGCGGTAACTTCCCCCTCATATGTACGGAATACAGTTGTCAGGTGTTCTACGTTCAGTAAATTTTCCATATTGTCCATCCTATATCTTCTCTAGGAAAATGCTTTGTCTACCGCATTCTCCATAGCTGTCATCATCTCATCAAGAACATCTCTTCCATGCTTCACACTCAGCACATGGTGGGAAAGCGGCGCCTGGGAACACCATACCCCCTGCTCCTGCAGGCTGGTCACATACTTCCCGTAACGTACCGCGTCTGTCATTGCCGCCTGGCGGTAATTGGTCGGTTCTTTTTCTACAAAATACACCTGGAAATGTCCGCCCTTGCCGCGCAGGAGTACCGGCACGCCTTTTCTCTCTGCCATTGCGCCAAACTCCGTCCGCAGTGTATCCGCATTTGCCATGATGGTCTTCGTTACCTCGCCGGAATCCAACATATCAAGGGTCGCCGCCGCCGCGCACAGTGAGATCTGATGCCCGTTGAAAGTTCCTATGAAGCCGACTCCGTTGCCCGGGATCGTATGATCCAGATACTTCGCTTTCCCTGCGACTGCCGCCGTAATATAACCGTTGGCATATGCTTTCCCGTACATGCACAGATCCGCCCTCACACCATAGTATTCCTGGCATCCGCCAAGTCCGATGCGAAATCCCGTCAGCAATTCGTCGAACACCAACACGATTCCAAGCTCATCACAGATATTTCTAAGGAAATGTATGTATTCCGGCGTTGCCTCTACGAACCCAATATCGATCATGATCGGCTCCAGGATGATCGCAGCCAGGTCGTCCTTATGCTCGCGTACCAGTTTTTCTGTCGCCTCAATATTGTTAAACGGAAGTACCAGAGTGGACGACACCGTAGCCGGATCAAGTCCGCCGCCGCCAGGCACTGCATTCGGTCTTTCTTCGTCTCCGACCTTGTCTAACGGCGCGAAGCAGTTTACATAGACCATATCCGCCCATCCGTCATATGCGCCTTCCATAACGGCGATCGTATTCCTTCCCGTAGCAAACCTAGCGATATGTATGATATGTGTAACAGCTTCCGTTCCCGTATTCGTGAACCGTACCCGCTCATTGCCCGTCAGCTTAAGGAAATGCTCCGCCACATCCACACTCAGCACCGTATCGAATCCCGTGACAAGCCCCTGGTTCTTCGCGGCATATTCCGTCATCCTCTCATTAAATTCCGGGTTGTTGTGGCCAAGTATCATGGTTCCGTTTCCCATGATCAGATCCACATACCGGTTTCCGTCCAGGTCATAGACATAGGCGTCCTGCGCCTTCGCCATATAGATCGGATGCGGCTTTCTGTTTCTTCCGTTCGAATGAAGCCCGCCTGACATCAGTCCGGACGCACGCTCGTATAATTGTTGTGATCTTGGATATTCCATTGTAATTCCTCCTGGTTTTATTCTTCGAATTGAAGCACAGTATCAACGCTGTGCATATTCTCATAAAGATATGTGAGAAAATCTGCGCGCTTCTCCTCTGGCAGCCTTCCCCACGCCTTCTCGACAGCTTCCCATCCGCGCCAGTAGGCATACATATACGCCTTGCGGAAGGGATAACCCATGTACCGAAGCCTGGAACTTATCTTCACCTCGCTTGAGAAAGAACGCTCTTCCATATAGCGCTTTGCCTTCTCTCTTCCGTCTTCCTCGCAATAATAGATGTGAGAAGCATTCTGGTTACAGATCGCCTGGATCTGGTCAAGCAGCTTACAGATCTTGTCATTGATATCTCCGCTCCATCCAAGTACATCCATCCCATTATCCGCCAGCCCTTCGAACACCGGGCTGCTCGCCGTGTTGGTAAGGACTAATCCGGCGTCCGCCGGGATCTTACCGGTTTCAACGAGCTGTTGGCGCACCGCCATATGCGTCATATGTCCTGGATACGCTTCATGACATACCAGATGCTTAAGCTCGTCATAGGTATAACTTACCTCGCCGTTAATATAAATCATACGGCTCATGTAATCACAGTAGGCATTATATGGCACATTGTATACCAGCTTCGCGTGGACGTCAAAGTCCCGGATGGCTTCAAATCCAAGCGCCAGGGTCTTATCTTTCGCTTCTTTCAGGAGCGCTTCCAATGTCTCCAGTGTCTTTTCCGGTCCGTCGATCGCCCTCGCCTTTCTCCACGCTTTCAGCTGTTCCTCCACGTTTCCTTCATATCCCGCTTCTTTCAGCGTCTCCCCAAGCCTCTTCGTCATATCCTGCAGGAAACGCTCGCCCACCGGATTCTCATTGATAAACATGGTTTCCGCCGCGATCTCACGGAATGTCATCGGAAATCCGGAGAGCCACAGGCAGACCTTCCGGAAAGAGCCCGTCTGCTGCAGCATATAATTCCTTCTTACCGGATCTTCCAGCTTCTCATATTCATGCAAGATCTCTTCCAATTCACTGCAGGCTTGCTGCCAGGATGTGATCTTAGAAGGTGCAACTCCTGAGAAATCTACCGGGACCAGCCCTTCCGATGTGAAGGATTCCTCGCCCGACTCTTCCATCTGCATATTCCGGTAGAACACATCTGTCCCCAATACGATCCCACAGAATCGCTTTGCCAGTGTAAAGTCTTTCTCTTCGTACCGCATATTCACAGCCCTCTTCTATTCTAGCGCATCGGCGTCCGCGATCATAAAGCTGAAATCCCCCGGGAACGCCCGGTTCACCGTCGGACGGAGCAGGATCATGAGATTCCTCTCATAAGGCGCCTTAATCTCTTCTAACAGTTCCAATGTCTTCGGATTATAGATCTTCGCCAGTGTCACATGCCCTTCCACAATCTCTCCAAGCTTCGAGATATCAAGCCCAGGCACCATGAGCCCGCCTTCATGCGGATCTATATGCGCGATATAGTCACAGACAACCTGATCATCCCGTCTGATCTCTTCCCCGTCGATCACTCCTTCGTGACGCAGGACACTTAACACACCGTCTACGCCGCGCTGTACGTCTCTTTCTCTGACCGCAAGCCCTCCGATCTCGGCAACCATGCTTCTTACACCTTTCTCTCTGGCATAATTATTCACATTTCCCGGGTAATCATCCGTCGGACGATACAGGATCTTAGAGCCAAACGCCCTGGACATCGCCTCATCGTTGAGGATATAGCAATACTCTACGATCGGCTCTCTTCCTCCTGAATGAACGTCCAGATATGCATCCAGTGTACCGACGAACTGCTCCAGGTACACATTGGCAATACGTTCCGTCAGGAATCCATTCTCCGATCCTGGGAAAACCCGGTTTAGGTTCAAGCCGTCGATCGGACTGTTCCTGTCAACCTGCTCAAAGGACAGGCTATGAGCGACACTGCAGATCTTGATCGTGCCGCGGACCTCCTGGGTCTTCAAAAACTCTACGACTCTTCTCGCGATCTCCACTCCGATGATCTCGTCTCCATGGATCGCAGCGCCCACGCCTACGACCTTGTCGCTTCCCGGTCCTTCGAACTTATGAACCGGAATGGTATACTTGCTTCCATTCGCAAGATAACAGACGTCTAATTCTTCATATGTATATGTTGTTCCCATCTTCCATACATCCTTTCTATAAAAATATCTATAAAAATACTATTGTTTCACATTGATCCCCGGGTCAGTTCACCATCCTCGGGTCCGTGACATCTCGGATCCCATTTCCAAGGAGATTAAACCCCAACACCGTGAACATGATCGCAAGCCCCGGAATCGTCGCCATATGCGGCGCCGTCCTCATATAACGAAGCCCGAAGGAAAGAGCGTATCCCCAACTCGGCGTCGGCGGCTGGACTCCCAACCCCATGAATGATAACGTCGCCTCTGATACGATCGCCGTACCGATCCCAAGTGTCGCCACCACAATGATCGGCGCCAGCGCATTGGGAATGATATATTTGAAGATGATCCGCATATCACTCGCTCCGAATGTCTTCGCCGCCAGGACATATTCCTCTTCCCGGATCACCAGTACGCTGGAACGGACGACACGGGCATACTGCGTCCATGAGACCAGGCACAAGGACGCGATCACGCTCACCGTACCGCCGCCGCCCATGACAGCCACCAGCGCGATAGACAGCAGCAGAACCGGAAATGAGAGGAACACATCAATGATCCTTCCGATCAGATTATCAACCCATCCACCATAATAACCCGCAAGCAATCCTACGAACACACCGATCATCATGGAGAAGAATACGGAGACGAACCCTACCACCAGCGAAATCCTCGTACCATAGAAGATCCTCGTCATCAAATCCCTTCCATACTGGTCCGTCCCAAACTTATGGTCCGCTCCCGGAACCTGAAGCGCATTGCCCATATCCATCTCTTCCAGGTCAAAAGGAGTAAGCGCCGGGGCAAAGACCGCGATCAGTATCACGATCAGGACCATGATAAGCCCGATCACTATGGACTTATTATGAACGGCTTTCTGAAATGTTTTATTTTTTCGTATACTCATAGCTAGCCCTCATTTATCTTTGGATTGATTACTACATAGAGAAGATCCACGATCAGATTGATGATCACAAACAGGATCGCGATCAGGAATACTGCTGCCTGCACCACCGGATAATCCCTGTTCAGGATCGCTGTTACGATGATCTGACCGATCCCAGGCCATGAGAATACGGTCTCTGTCACGATCGACCCTCCGAGCATCGCGCCGAACTGCAGCGCTACGATCGTAATGACCGGCGGCAGTGCATTGCGGAACGCGTGCCTCATGACCACTTTGAATTCCTTCGTCCCTTTCGCCCTTGCCGTCCTTATGTAATCCATATCCAGAACTTCAAGCATCGTCGACCGGATCATACGGGAGATCATAGCCGATCCCATGATCCCCAGCGCAAACGACGGCATCAGGATCTTCCTGAAGCTCCTCGTGAAACTTCCGAAATTCCCGGTCACAAATCCCTGCATCAGCGCCTCAAGCAGCGGCTCCCCGCGCCCAAAAGACGGAAGCCAGTTGAGCTGTACGGAGAACAGCAGTATCATCAGAAGCCCCATCCAGAATACCGGCATGGAGATACCGATCTGCGCAAATACCATACTTGCGTTATCAAGCCAGCTGTTCTGCTTCACCGCCGATACGATCCCCAACGGGACGGATATCAGCAAAGCCCAGACAAGCCCCATAACAGAGAGCTCTAACGTCGCCGGAAACGCCGTCTTTATCATCTCGATGACAGGCGTCTTATAGATGACAGAATCTCCGAAATTAAACGTTAATAATTGCTTTACATAACTTACAAACTGTACGAAAATACTCTGGTTCAATCCATATTGTTCCCGCACACGTTCTATGTCTTCGATAGAAGCATCCTGTCCTAGCAGAGCCGTCGCAAAATCACCCGGCATGGAACGCAGCAGGATGAAGATGATGACAAGGACTCCGAATGCTGTGGGAATCACATACAGGAGACGCTTCATGATATACTTCGCTCGCATATTCTCTCCTTCATACAATACTCAAGATTTTACTTCTTCATTTACATTGGTTACTCTGCGATCTTGGATTCCCATAAAGTATAGATACTTCCTGACGGATATACGGTGTAGCCTTCCAGCTTATTGCTGTGAATGGATACATATGCCTGTTCCACCAAGGTTACATACCACACATTGTCCGTTACCGTCTGTGCCAGGAACTGGTAGTTCTCTGCCCGCTTTGCTTCATCGGAAGATTGTCTTCCTGCATCTAACGCCGCGTCTACATCTGCGTCGCTGTAGCATCCGTAGTTACTTCCTCCGTCTGTGTAGAACATATCATACATACGGTCCGGATCCAGCTGGTTCAGCCATCCTGCAACCCATACCTGAAGGCTGCGCTGTGTCATCGCCTCTGAGAAGGAAGCCCATTCTGTCAGGGATACGTCTACGTCCATTCCGATATCTTTGAGCTGATTCTGCAGGTATTCTACTACCTGGAAACGGCTGGTATCGTCTGTATGCGTTGATAAGGTGAAGGCAAGCGGCTTTCCGTCCTTATCGCGGATCCCGTCACCGTCGGAATCTTTCCATCCCGCATCGTCCAGTACCTTCTCCGCCTTCTCCTTGCTGCATTCCAGATCCTTAAGCGATTCATCATATGCCCAGGAAGAAGAAAGCAGAGGTGTCTTGCCCGGAGTATCCATGCCGCTGTAGATAACATCAGAGATATTCTGCTTGTCCGTCATATGGGCAATCGCCTGCCGTACTGCCAGGTCTCCGATGATCGGATCTTCTACGTTAAAACCAAGATAAGTAAATCCAAGTCCCGGAACGACGTTCATCACCAGATCCTCGTTGCCCTCTACCAGCTCCAGGTCAGAAGCCGTAAGCGGTGAACATACGAAATCAACGTCCCCGGACTCCAGGGATGCAAGCCTCGTCGAGTTATCATTGATCACGAATACATTGATCGTCTCTGTAGCCGGCTTGCCTGCCCAGTAATCTGGATTCGCCTTCAGCACCGTCTGGCTGTTGAGCGTATAGCTCTCCGCCTTATATGGGCCTGTCCCGATCGGAGCCGTGCCGAATGCCGCCGCATCGTCCATCGCGCCCACCGGAATGATCCCAAGATCCATATATGCCATAAAAGCTGTGTTCGTAATATTCAAGTTAAATACAACCGTCTCGTCATCGGGACACTCCACTCCGGTAACAGCGGCGTACCGATTCCTGTATGGTGCGTTATTTGCTTCATCCAGGATCTGATCATATGTATACTTCACATCCGCAGAGGTAAAATCAGCGCCGTCATGGAACTTTACCCCTTTCCTGAGATGGAAGGTATAAGTCAGCCCATCCTCAGAAATATCCCAGCTCTCCGCCAGCGCCGGCTGCGGAACCAGTTCATTGTCCAGCCGGACAAGTCCGTTGAAGATCAGCTGCCCCACACGGTTTCCGCTTGTATTATTCGTCAGGATCGGATTATATGTCTCCGCATCTACATCTACGGCAATATTCAGCTCGTCTCTGTATGCCTTGTTCTCACCGTCTCCGCCGTTGTCGCCTGACCCGCCGCCGCATGCACTAAGCGATACACACATGGCAGATACGAGTAATAAAGTAATGAATCTCTTTTTCATAGTTTCCTCCTTCTCAAATTTGTACAATAAAGTTGGTTATTTCCGGAAATAAATTGTTAAAAATTTAGTTAGAGTATATCACTTTACCACGTCAAAGTCAATATTATAATGAACTTTTTATTTTGATAGGAAATATTTTTTCATTATAGTAAAATTTTGTGGAAAAAAACAGACCGCAGCCTTCACTACGATCCGTTTTACGTCAGATATCCTTATGCTATTTTCTCTACACGTGCTGATGAAGATATTTCTCCCGGGTAGCAAGTCCACCGCGTATATGACGCTCAGACTTATTAAGATCCAGAATCTTACGCGCATCCGCTGCCAGGGAGGGATTGATCTGCGCGAGACGTTCTGTTACATCTTTATGTATGGTACTCTTGCTAACTCCAAACGCTTTCGCCGTCTGCCTCACCGTTGCCTTATTCTCAATGATATAATATGCGATCTCTACTGCCCTTTCCTCAATATAATCCTTCATATATGAACCCCTGCACTCATCGTTTTTACAATGTATGCAGAGGTTTATTTTCATATTCCTTGTGAAGTAAAAAGTAACTCGAACAATTTTCTTGTACCACTGGATTCTTCCGACAATACGATTTCTGCACTATATCCATCTACAGTATGCTTTGTTAAAAATCTCAATGCGGTCATTATCCTTTTCATTAAATCACTTTCGTCCGTTTCCAAACCTAACTTCGCAATCTTTTCGATAAAATGATATTCCATAGCAATCTATCTTCCGATATCCTTCTGTCCTAAGTTCCTCCATATAGTTCCTATCATAAATCTGCTGTAATGCTCTTTCCGCATCTACTTCCAGATTGTCAACTGAATCCGACACCTTCAATTCCAAGACAAATGACCTGCCCCGGAGAGACGGGCTCTTCACTGTAATATCTGACCGCCCATCCCCAGATTCCCGGTTAGATTTGACCAAATAATTCTCACTCTGACTTAGTATCCCTGTAAGAAACCCATGATAAAAATTCTCCGCACTATCAAAAAAACTAATCGTCTGAAAAAGCTGACCATTCAAAATATCTCTCATCTTACCCTCATTTCCATCCTCTAGCGCTCGATATAAATCATGGAAATTCTCTTTTTTGATATTTCCCTTCATCCAATTTAGAATAGTACTCTGATAAATTGTCTTTACTTCTATATTGGGAATAAGCACCTTTAAAAAAATAATCGATTCCTTAAAATATTCTCTTTCTTTTGTCAGGTATCCGGTAAAATAAAGAAAATTCCATAAATTTTCATTATTGCTATACATATCCCCATAGGTCACTTCTTCATGTACCTGAATATCCAGTGTATCCCCTCTCAAAAGAGTCTCAATCTGGCTTTTTGTCTCCCGATCCGCCCGAACGATCAGATCTTTAATAATGTCATTCGAACTGGTATTGATCCAATACGAGCGAGGAAATACAGTCAGCTTAGTATTCAGATCACTCATATAATTAATTACACTCCACGGATTGTAAACCTGCGTATCACCAAATGTATAGCCATTATACCATTCCTTCATTGTCGAAAAGCGGCTCTCCACACCATAATACTGCATCATCTGCAGCACCTCTGATTCCGTAAAACCAAAATGCTCACTATATTGCTGGTCAAGTATGGATATAATCTTCAAATGATTTAATCCGGTAAAAATACTTTCTTTAGAGATTCTTAAGCAACCCGTGATGACAGCGAACTGCAGATAATCATTTGTTTTTAGCGCAGACTCAAACAACGAACGGATAAAAATCACCATCTTCTCGTAAAATCCCCGAAAATATGCATTCTCCAATGGCACATCATACTCGTCAATCAGAATGACAGTATTCTTACCTGTAATTTTATACATACATCTGCTAAATAATTTTAACGAACCTCTGACCTGTTTTTCATCCGCTTCTTCATCTGCAATTCGTATATATTGTTCATATTCTTTTTGAGTAAGTTTTTCTCTGCCTGTTTCAATCACACTTCTATGTCTGTCAAACTCAGACGCTATTTCAACCTGCATCGTATAATAGGCATTTTCAAAATCCTCCTGTTTGGCTGACTTTAATGTCAGATTTATCACAGGATACACTCCCATCTGCTCCGTATATTTCTCTCCAGCATTCGTAATCTTCATCCCCCGGAAGAGTTCTTTATTCTGCTCATTTTTTACCTTATCTCCTGTATCCTCAAAAAAGTACCGAAGCATACTTAAATTCAGTGTTTTTCCAAAACGCCTGGGTCTGGTGAACAAGTTCACCTTTCCCTTCAAATCCAGCATTTCTTTTATAAACATTGTTTTATCTACATAGTAATATTCCGATTTTACCAGATCTTCAAAATTTTCCACGCCAACTGGCAATGCTTTTTTCATCATGCCACCTCCATCTGACTCTGTTTTTCATATTATACCCTATCTTTTTTTATTCCACAATCCGTTCTTCTCTCATCAATTATCTTCACACCCTCATTAAGCCACCCACGGCATAAGTTAGAGATATCCCATTGAAGTCCCAAACGCATTATGCTATACTTATCTAAATTTTATGACACATACGGCAAAAGTTAGAGGCAAGAATTATGATCAAGCGAGATTATTACCCGAATCGCCTGATCCGCAATATGTGGAATGGAGAAATAAAAGTGATCACCGGAATCCGCCGCTGCGGGAAATCCGTCTTACTGTTTGACATATCCTATGAGTACCTGCTCTCCCAGAATATAAAGGAAGAACAGATCATCTCTCTTATCAATCCAACCAATATGCCAATGCCTTGACTTCCATGCGGCATGAGCCTATTAATAATGCACTTGTATTACTACACAGATCTTGGACTGCGTAATGCACGTCTTAATTACAGACAATATGACCCCGGTCATATCATGGAGAACATTATCTATAATGAAAAGGAAGATGCGGAACTTTGGTCTCTCAAACTCACAGGAGACTTCCTGCTTCATGATGTAGAACTGTTTTAACTTAGCAGCTTAAATAATAAACGGAGGTATGAAATGGAATATAAGGAATTTATCAACGAACTGCAAAAAAAGCTTGAGGAAAAGAAACAGGAACTGAGCTATGGCAAAATTGCCTTCTTCGAGGATGGATCCACATCGACTGATGCGAAAGAGCTTTCTATTATACGTGAAACAAACATCAAGTATCAAAAAACGGAGTCAGATGTACTAATTGGCGATTATATCATCCTGTACCAGTATAAGGACAAGCGAGAACAGATGTGCAGATTTAACTGCATGCAGCTGTACCAGGAATATGAAAAAGGCAGTTGGGCGGCTGTGTGGGAACCGATCCTTTCTTCGATCGACTCCAGCAGAAAATTCATGGAACTGGGTATCATAGATCTGATTGAAAAAAATGAGTATGATCTGCTAAAAGACAAGCTTTTCATCCGTCCTCTGAATTTCAAAGACCACCGATATGAACTGAAAAACCATATTTACAAATGCATCGGTGATATGGTGTTGGTTCTCTATATTCTTGCAAGTGATGAAAATGACGGCAAAAGGCATGACGTATTGTCTGTTAAGGTACCTAGATCCTCCATGCAGGCATGGGGGATAGATGAAGAAGAAGTGTGGGAGAATGCGATGAGCAATACATACATCATGGCGCCGCCGCGTATATACTTAAATCCGGCGGACTTAGCAAATCCACCTTATCACAAAGGCGCGTTTATGGCGTTGAACAGTGATATAACTTCACTTTCACCGCTTGCAGTGCCGACTGTGACAACGACAGCGCAGATAAACGGCGCGATTGCCATGTTCTATCCCGGAGTAATGAAGCGTATAGCCGAGCTTTTCGGAGACGATTATTATATAGCCTTCACAGGCACCAGCGAGGCAAGGCTCCATAAAAAAGGCACGATACAACCGCGGAATATACTTATGCGGATCAAGCAGATGAACAAAACCTTCGATCCGTCAGAAACCCTGTCTAACAAGGTCTATTTGTACGAAGCAGCAAAGCAAGAGCTGAAGCAGCTGGAGCTTTGATGGATCCGGTATTTGTCTATGCTTCTGATAACGCAGGACAAAAAGCCCTAGCACAGACTGCTGCGCCTACGTTTTTGTCCTGCACTCTTGCAAATTATGCTCCCTGCTCGCTCACAGTTTTCTTTGCTTTTAAGAAGATACAATAAATAAACAACATAACTACGCACATGAGCAATGATCCGATATAAGGAAGCCTGATATTTTCAATTGCCAATGCCGTTCCAATTCCGGTAAATAAAACCGGTGAAATGAATTGCCCAAAGCTTCTCATAAACATCATAACAGTACCCACACATAGCGACTCTTCTTTCTTACAGGAAACCCCTGCCTCTGCATTTAATGTTGCAGCTGCTAATGCAAGCGCCATTCCAAAGAATATTAATCCTATAATGGCGCATAACAAATTTCCTTTCATGATCAGACCGATCAGACCGATCGAACCGAAAATCCATATTAACAGCATCGTATTTTTTTTAAACTTTTTCTTGAACCATTCAGCATATTGTCCTGTGATCAAAGATGCGGCTGTCATGATCGGCATAATCATTCCTACACTTGCTTTAGACGCCACCCCCTCGTTGATCACAATTCCTGAAAAATTATTAAGTATTGCAAAGTAACTTACAAAAATTACAAATATACCAACCGCATAAATACTAACTTTTTTAATAACAGAAACACTAACCTGATTTCCCCCTGCAGACAGTGTGACCGGCGGAATATATTTCCAACAGAGCACGATACAGGGAATACCAAACAAGTATACTAAAAACACCATTCTCCAAGAGATACTTGCTAAATACCCCGCTACTATCATACATATGATCGAAGCAATACTAGACCATATAACTACTTTTCCATTCAGCTTTTGTTGTTCGTCTACTTCATAAAAATACGGAAGCATACCGATCGATAATGGCATTAGAATGCCATAACCAATGCCGATTATCATACGTGTAATTATCATTGTAACAATTGAACTGCAGACCCCTCCTAAAAGACCTCCCGCCGTATATAAACCAAGCCCTATGAGGCACAGTCCTCTCATAGAAATGCGTCTTGACATTGCAGAAAAGACAAATGATACGACGATGACCATTAAAGAAGGAAGTGAAACGATCATTTGTATCAACAAATCAGGAGCGCCTACGAAATTGTTTCGTATCGTTTCCAATGCCGGTGATATTCCGGTTCCAACAAATGCATTCGCCATTGATAAACTTAAAATCGCAAACAATTGTAATCTTTTATTATTTTCCATGAATTCTTTCATCCTCCATCAGGCGATAAATAGAATTTATAAAAACAGCCAGCGCCGGAACAAAAGCATCTTCATCAATTCGGAATTTAGGATTGTGAAGACTATAGATACATTCTTTTTCCTCATTTCTTATCCCAATAAAGAAAAAAGCTGCTTTCAACTTCTTGGTATACCAAGCAAAATCCTCAGAACCCATCTCAGGGTCTTCTTTCTTAATTACATTATCGTTCCCTAATACTTCTTGCGCAGAATGAAAGACAATATCAATCACATCATCATCATTTCTAAAATACGGATAGTTAAAGCTATCTGTGTATTCTGCAGTTACCCCATTCATAGACGCTATATGTTCTACTATTTCGCCTATTCTTCTCGCAATATACGAACGATGCTCATCGTTATATGCTCTGAATGTCCCGCCAAATGTACATTCATCTGAAAGAACATTTTTTACCGGAAGAGAACCTGCATTAATGGAACAAACAGAAATGACCGCGCTTTTTAATGGAGGAAGTTCTCTCGAGCGGATATTCTGCAAAGCATTTATGATCTCCATCGCTGTTATAATAATGTCGTTTCCTTTATGAGGGGACGCGGCATGTGTCCCCGTTCCTTTCAGGCGTACTTCAAAAAAATCTCCGCTCGCAAATGCATCTCCGTATTTGCATCCAATCTGACCGGCTTTATATAGCGGCTGAGAATGGGCGCCTATCATAGCGTCAACATCATTTAATACCCCTGATTCCATGATCAATTTAGCGCCGCCTGGCGCCGGTCCTTCTTCGGCCGGCTGAAATACTAGTTTGATTCTTCCTCCGGGCAGTTCGTCTTTATTTTCTGACAAATATTTTGCCACCCCCAGAAGAATTGCAGTATGTGCGTCATGTCCGCATGCATGGAAGGCATTTTCAATTTCCGAAGAAAAAGGCACTCCGCTTTCTTCTTTCATACTCAACGCATCCATATCAGCGCGGATTGCAATTACTTTTCCGGGTTTTCCCGTGTCTAACTCACCTAATACTGCCGATTTTGCAAAACCAACCTGTACCGTATATCCCAATTCCCGAAGAACATCAGTAACTAATTTTTGCGTTCTTGGGAGATCAAAACCTATTTCCGGATATCTATGAATAATGTGTCTCCAATTTTTTATATCGTTTTCATATTTTTTTGAATTCAATAAAATGTGTTTTGCCCGGTCCATATGAATCCCTCTTTTGCATATTAGGCAAGCGCTTTTTTCAAACATTCCATCGCCTGCTCTAACCGTCTTCTTTGCGTGCCAATATTGATACGTATAAATCCATTGCCTTCTTCACCGTAATGCGCTCCATCATTCGGCGCCACGCCTGATCCAACAACTTTTTTCATTAATTCCTCTGCCGATAACCCGCATTCTGTGCAGTCAACCCACATCAAATATGTTCCCTCCGGTACGTATGTATGTGCTTTTGGAATATTGTTTTCTATATATTCTGTTACATATTCTGCATTTGACTTTAAGTAGTCACAGAGTTCTTCTACATATTGTTCTCCAAATTGATAAGCAACTTCAAATGTTTTAAAGCCAAATAAGTTAACGCCAACATGAAATGCTGTTACTATTTCATTAATTTTTGCAAGAATCTCTACATTCTTAGAAAAAATAACCGAAGTTTTTATTCCTGCCACATTAAATGTTTTTGATGGAGCCGCAGCGCAAACCGTTCTCTGAGCAGCATCCTCAGAAATATTTATATACGGGATATACTTATGGTCTTTAAATATAATATCAGAATGAATATCATCAGAAAAAACCAGCACATTATGCTTTTTACAAAGTGCGTTCAATTTTTCCAGTTCCTCTTTCTCCCATACGCGTCCTACCGGATTGTGCGGGTTACAAAGAATAAATAATTTTACGCCCTCTCCCATTTTACGGTCTAGATCTTCATAATCCATCTCATACCGCCCGTTCCTTAAGACCATACTGCTTCTTACAATTGTTCTTTTCTGTTGTTCTACAACTTTATAAAACGGATCATATACTGGCGTGCACATTAAAATTTTATCGCCATGATCCGTAAGTGCGGCTACAATAAAAGCATTTGCACAAACAATACCTGGCATACTTAAAATTTCCTCTTTTTTTAGATCCATGTTATTCCTTTTTTTATTCCAAGTAATAAAATTATTATAGTATTCTTTTGATTGGAATGTGTATCCGTATGTAGGATGCTCAGCTCTTTTTTTCAATGCCTCTACAATCTCAGGAAGTGTTTCAAAATCCATATCTGCAATTCCTAAGGGAATTAAATCTTCTTTTCCAAAATCCTGAGCTAATCTGTCCCACTTAATCACCTCTGTCCCATGTCTGTCAAATTCTTTATCAAAATTATACATTTTGTTTTTCTCCTTTTTAGTAATGATTTTTATTTTTAATGTTTAATTTTTCCAATTCTGCTCTTGTTTTTACTGTATAAATCACTTATGATAGATTTAATATCAATAAAGGAGGGAGTTGACAATGAAAGAAATGCTCATTTCAGACATTATCGAAAAACTCATCGCTTATAATAGAAGAATGTATGAATACGGAAAAAATGTACGCCATTATGGTACTGATCAAGAACTTCGTATTGACCAAATTCATATAATCGACTATATTGGCCGACATCCTGGATGTCGTCTTGGCTCAATTGCCGCTGATACAGATACATATCTTCCGACAATTTCTTTACAAGTAAAGCGGTTAATCAAACTTGGACTTATCAGCAAAAAACGTTCTGAACAAGATCAACGAGAAATAATATTAAATCTCACTGATGAAGGAAACACAATATTTAATCATCATAGCGAAATGGATTACCAATGGAGCTCTTCTTTTTCTGAGCTTTTATCCGCTTTCGGCCACGAAGAACTGACTTCTATAGATTTGTTTTTAAAAACTCTTTTAGAAAATAAACCTACTATTTAAGCCTAAGAGAGGCACTGTCTATTTTAATAGACAGTCCCTCATTTTTATAACATATTGAGTAGATAATACACTCCAAGTCCTGCAAACGTTCCAACCATAGAACCTATTGCGCCATAAATTACTGAAATAGAAATATATGCTTTTCCATATGTTGCAGCAACAACAGGCGCACTGGATACACCGCCAATCGCCGCAATTGATGCAATAACTAATGTTCCAAGATCTACTTTTGCAAGTTTTCCATAAATAGCCATAACTAATGCATGGATTAGAAGGACTGTTATCCCACACACCAGGAATGTTCCTGCATTTGCAAATGTTTTCAAATCTACGGATGAACAGTTAACCATTAACATAAAAGCAGCAAATCCACCGCCTAATAGTCCCAGGCCATTCACGTGTTTAATCTTTGTAAATGTACCAAGCAGTACAGAAAGCAAAGTTACAAATGAATAAGCCCATACACTTGCCGGAACACTTGGGGTAAATTGTCCAATCACTGGCCCGATCTTTTGTGAAACAGCTACAACCGCAAGTCCAACACCCATGATCAAGAAAATATCAAAAGGACTAATTGACGCTGCATTCTTGCTTTCTTCTTCATCAATATTAGCAGCAATCTTTTCAATTTCAGCCGTATTCGTTTTTGTCCACTTATTATAAACCGGAACTGCAGCAACTAAAATGATCAAAAATGTCATCCATGGACGGAAGCATAAATTAATTAACAGGAGCACATTGGCTGTTCCTTCTTCGCCAAGGCCTATACCGTCTGCAATCGCATACAAGTTTTCAGGACCTCCGACAAATGAACCTGTCCATGCTCCAAACGCACCCGGCACATTATCTATTCCGAGCCGGCCGCCAAAAATAAAATAAGTAACCGTCATTCCAAGAACAACACTAAATATAGTCGCTAAAAATACACCTGTAAGTTTCGGTCCGATTTTGATCATTCTTTTAACGTCAGTCTGAGCTCCAATTAAAAATACAAGAAATGGAATCGCATAGTTTGTTAATAGTAATCTTGTATTATTAACCGACTCGTTTTCCATTGTCCACACACCGAACGTATTAAAACAAACTATAATCAGAAACATGATCAGAACTGGAGGTACATATTTATAAATCTTTGATGGAAATTTCTTGCAAAAAAATGTTACTCCGACATTTACTAATGCCAATACTGCTAAGTATTCCAGACCATTTGTAACGAGCATAACCTCTTCCTCCTTTACTTTGCGTACTTTATTTTTAATTCCACGTGGTAAAAAAAAAAGCACAATTAGTTTACATGTTAATTAGTTTAAACGTTTAACTATATGGATAGTATAACAAAAAGTTATATTATTGTAAATTATCAAAAAAGTAGATAATCCCTTTTCATTTTTGTGTATTTTGCCCAACTATCTTTTATCTATCCAACAAAAAGCACAATCCCTACAAATTCAAACCAGATGATGATACTTGATGATTTTACCCCCCATTATACAGACACTAAAAAATAGTCCGAGGAAAATCCCATACTTTAAAGCACAGATTTCCACGGACTAGTCCTATTTCATCTTATTATTTTCCGCCAGAAAACTACATCAAGGCAACAATTACTTCAACTTCACAGAGAGCGTTCTTTGGAAGCGTCTTTACTGCAACGCAGGAACGTGCGGGTTTACCTGTAAAATATCTTCCATACACTTCATTGAATACTGCAAAATCAGCCATATCAGCAAGAAAACATGTCGTTTTCACAACATTCGAGTATTTCGCTCCTGCTTCTTCAAGAACAGCGCCAATATTCTTCATTACCTGCTCTGCCTGTTCTTCGATCGTCGTTCCGACAAAGTCACCAGTCGCCGGATCGATCGGAAGCTGTCCTGATGAAATGAGCAGATGATCGAATACCATTGCCTGTGAATATGGCCCGATTGCTGCCGGAGCCTTTTCCGTACTGATTACTTTGAACATAACTATAATCCTCCTACTTATTTTTTAGATTCTTATCTATTTTCATAATAACATTTTTTCATTTATTTTACAATAAAAATTATTAAACATAAAAACTATTTGGTTTTATTTACATTCTTCGTTCTATTTTGTTATAACCATATGTATGGTACTCTTGCTAACTCCAAACGCTTTCGCCGTCTGCCTCACCGTTGC
>OFFP01000579.1_pt1 | contig 29915 bp, 25 predicted proteins | sample 1521431 | NCBI WGS metagenome assembly OFFP01 (sample SAMEA3504104, study PRJEB24116) | mouse gut metagenome | biome: mouse gut; feature: mouse-associated habitat; material: faeces | place: Denmark | collected 2011
ACCTTCAAAATCTCTCCCGTCAGCTCCGGATCAAGCGCCGACGTCGGCTCGTCAAAAAACAGAATTTTCGGCTTCATTGCGAGCGCCCTTGCAATCGACACCCGCTGCTGCTGCCCGCCGGAAAGCTGGCAGGGATAATAACCGGCGCGATCCTTAAGCCCCATTTTAGAGAGCAGCTCTTCCGCCTCCCTGCGCACCTCCTCCTTGTCCCTCTTTTGCACATGGATCGGCGCATCCATCACGTTTTTCAGCACCGAATAATGCGGGAACAGGTTAAAATTCTGAAAAACAAGCCCGAACCGCCGGCTGATTTTCTTTAATTCCGCGCCCGGCGCATAAACCGCCCTGCCGTGCTCGCTTTTAGCCGCCGCCTCGCCCACATAATACAAATCCCCGTCGTCCATCGTCTCAAGCAGCGTCGCACAGCGCAGAAGCGTAGACTTTCCGGAACCGGAAGGCCCGATAATAGATACCACTTCGCCTTCTTTCACCGAAAAGCTGATGTTTTTTAAAACAGTATTGTCGTCAAAACTCTTTTTCACATGGTTCATTTCCAGTAAATTCATCCGGGCAGCCTCCTAACTGTAATAACCAAGCTTCTTTTCCCAAAGCTCCATAACCGCCGCGACAACAAAGTTAAACACATAGTAAAAAATCCCTGCCGCAATGAGCGGAACCATACTCTTTTGAGACGCCGCGATCGCCTTTGCCGTCGTAAACATTTCGACATAGGCAATGGAAAATGCCAGCGACGTATCCTTAACCAGCGTAATGACCTCGTTAGTCACAGACGGCAGGATGCGCTTAATCACCTGCGGGAATATAATCTTAAAAAACGTCTGTCCTTTCGTATAGCCCAAAACCTTTGCCGCTTCATACTGCCCCTTCGGCATGGATTCAATCCCGCCGCGGTATATTTCCGCAAAATAAGCGGCGTAATTAATTGCAAACGCAATAATCACCGCATAGGCGCGGTACGAAGACGTAATGCCGATTTTAAAGATATAATACGGCCCGAAATATACGACTAAAAGCTGCAGCATCAGCGGCGTGCCGCGCATAACCGATATGTAAATTTTAGCAATGCCGCGCAGCAAAATATTTTTAGACATTCTGCCAAAGCACACCAACAGCCCCAGCGGCAGGGAAAATAACAGCGTCAGCACAAAAATCTGAACCGTGATAAACATCCCTTCCGCAAGCTGCCCCATCATAACCTGTAAACTCATTTTAACCTCCGGCTCAGAGCATGTTCCAAAAATACACCCCCGCAGAGGGCGGGAATGATTTTTAGAACGCGCCCCCGGCATCTTATTCTGCCGCTGCTTCTGTATTCTCCGGATTTACGCTCTCCGCTTCCGTGTCTGCTGCGTCCGCACTCTTTAATGTGCAGACGTCATACCCAAAATACTTGTCCGAAATCTGTGCGAACGTACCGTCGTCTACCATCTCCATCAATGTAGCCTGCACTTCGTCGCGAAGCGCTTCGTTGCCCTTTAAAAAGCCGACGGCATACTGCTCGGAAGAAATCACTTCGTCCAAAATAACAAATTCATCTTCCCTGCCTTCTAACTGGAAATTCGCCACGCCGATATCAATCGCAATCGCATCTACCGCGCCGGATTCCAGATCCATAAACGCCGTATTGTATTCGGCCACCTGTAAGAAATCACCGAAGGAAGCCAGAAGCTCCGTGTGATCCTCATCCTCCAATGCGGACTGCGCGGAAGATTCCTTCTGCACCTCTACGATCTTGCCCGCCAAATCGGAAAGCGCGCTGATCCCGGAATCCTTCTTCGTAATAACCACCTGCGTGTTGTCCATATAAGAATCGCTCCAGGTATACTGATCCTCGCGCCCGTTCATCGTAAATCCGTTCCAGATACAGTCAATCGTCCCGGATTCCAGTTCCATATCCTTTGCGTCCCAGTCAATCGGCTGCAGCTTGATTTCTTTGCCCATACGCTTTGCGCACTCTGTCGCCATTTCAATATCAAAGCCCGTAAATTCGCCGTCGTCGCCGACATAACCAAACGGCGGAAAATCCTGATCAAAGCCTACGGTAAACGTCTCGCCGCCCACAGCGCCGCTTTCGTCCGCCGCCTGCGTATCCTCATCCCCGGCAGCCGCTTCGCTGTCCGTTGTTTCATTCCCGCTGCCGGATGACGCCGGAGCATCCGTATCGGAGCCCCCATTCCCGCATGCCGTAAGGGAAACTGCCATTCCTGCCACCAAAAGCGCTGCAACTAATTTTTTCATATGAATCCTCCTCGTTTACTTTCGTAGTAATCTGTTACCACGTTACCATGTTAAAATACTTATATAGGCTAACACAGGTAAGCAGGATTGTCAAGCAGGCAGAATCAGCTACCAGCCCCGGTTCTTTTTTCAAAATCAAATCCAGTCATATTCGTGTACTTCTTCCATTTCCTTCTGGTAATGGTATAATGGAAATATAAAGGCTACTCACAAATTATCCAATAGCCGTATCGTTTACCATCTTTACGCTCTATTATCCCCTTGTCTTTCAATACATCCAGACCTCTCTGAACTGTGCGCTTGTTAACAAACAATCATTTTGCCATTTCAGTAGTAGTGATAGAAGCATTTTCTTTAAGCAATGCTAATATTTTTACTTCTATTGTGACATCTTTTGTGACATTTGGGGGCTTTGGAATTCAATACTTCAGCATTTTGAAGAGCAGTTAACCACCTTTTATTTCCATATGCACTTTTCTCCATTATTGCTCGAATACTATATCTTCTTCTGCCTTCGCATATACATCCAACTGATTCTCCATATCCAATTGGTAAACCAGCCAGCCACGCGCCATACACATCTTGATAAAATCATTAATACGATTTACACCATTCATTTCCTTCAATGTTACAACTACTCCAAATTGAAGTGGTTCTTTTCTTCTCTGCAAGCGTTCTTTAGTATTAATCCTAAGTCCCCAAAGACCAGAATCATATGCTTTCCTTGGTATTCTTCTTTCTTTAATCTCTTCACTAATATGCTTGATATTATCCCATTTCCGATACATTTTTCTTGCATCTTCTTCATAAAGAGTAATAAATTTATCTTCAGATTGCTGGTTATTATCTATTGGTTTTATTTTAACTTTTCTGTTTTTGACAACAACTCTACCAAAGTGTATGTCCATTTCAGTGCTTGTATAATCGACACCCTGATTACGAGCACACTGTGGAAAATATACTAATGTTGCTCTTGCATAAAATGGATGTGCATTATCTACAATCGGTACTGGCAGGTTATATGTATATGTCTCATATTCCTCTGATGCACCAGTCAAAATAAAACGTATCTCATCATTCGATGATTTCATAATGTCATTAATATGTTTTGGAACAACTCCATAACCGATACTATGTGAAACATCATCTTTCCTATTCCATCCCGCAGCAGCATCAATCAATAATGCTTTCGCAACTTCTCTACTCAGTCCCATAATGTAAATTAAATATGCCAGTTTTCTTGAAATCCACGGCGCTGCAAACGATGTTCCGCTTACATATGCTGCCCCCATATCATCACGGCATACAACCATTTTATCCTTATAGTTGGAACCATCTCCGCCATAATAACTGATATCAGGCTTATGAAAAAAAGATAATACAGGACCAACTCTAGTATAAGATGCTGATTTTCCTCTAAAGTCTACAGCATTGACTACCAGAGAATTCAGTGAATCTGCTGGCGATCCAATTTTCATATCCTTTTTTGTTTCACCATCCGGAATATTTGTCCCTGCAACAACAAAAATAACGTCATACTCACTTTGTATGCGGTCAAGTTCTGCTGCCTCTGGAGAAATAAAATTAGGCTTGATTTCGAGTTTGGAACCCAATGATAAATTCCATACTTTAATATCCCTGTTTAAGGCAACAATGTTTCGTATCATTTTTAACATGGTAAATGAACTGAAACCTCTATGTGTTGCAACACCAAAATGACGTACTCGGAATCTGCCACACCCATCATCAAGTGCCGGATTACCTTGCGGACCATCTACAATGATATAACTTACTTCTGTCCCATGCTCATAATCTTTTACAGTCAATGGAATATCCGGATCAAGTAAATTTCTATATTCCACCCACTCATGAAAATACACCTTTTCATTAAATTGTGTATCAATAACACCTATTACAGGTTCGTTGGTCGGATGGGGTATCAGGCTTTCTTCATTACTGATCTCCGCCTTATCCTCCAACACCTCGTCTCTCGTAAGCTGAGAAAAATCAGTGACACTCATCGCAATCAGATACGAAGCACGATTATATAGCAGTTTCGCTTCATCCGGATTAAGTCTTAATGTAGTGCCATCAATAATACGTTCATCAACGATATGAATTCCAAACTTTGACAACAATTTCTTCGTTTCAATCCCGGTCTGATAAATTGTTATAATGGACTCCTCTGTTATATCTTCTGTAGCTCGATCAATATCAAAACTTTCAACGTAAAATCCATCCACTACAGCGTTTAAAAAATTGGATTTAGAAAATTCACTAAATCTATCCGCCGGTGTCTCTGCTATCTTTTCTGTTTCTTCGCTAGTAATAATACCATTGAAATATTTTTCAATAACAGATATTGTTTCACCCAAAACTTCAATTGCTTTTTCAATCGCTTTAAGCGAAACATAATGGGTAAATATATGTTTTTGTATCTCTTTACCGTCCTCGTCCGGTTCCCAGATAAACTTAGCTCCTCTAATAGATTCCGCAGGAGATTTACTATTTTCAGACAACAAAATCTTCAATCTATTACTCTTTGCAACAATATGTGTATAGTGTACGCTAACCAAGGCTCCACTAATATCTGTATTTGTTTTCCAGTATTGCAAAATTCTTTTCAATTGCTCAGATAATTCAATAAGATGTAACGAATACACACTTTTTCCCTTAGGAAGTTTCGGCGATCCCGGTTTGGAGCTATTAGGTCTTTGTTCAAATCTTCCTTTTAATTGTAAAATGTTATTCATTCAATACACCTTCTTTCAAATCTCTTGCAATACTACTTTTTGATCTCCCAACCAATATTTCTATTTCTCTGACTGTAAATTTCTGGCTCTGAAGTTTTTTTAAATCACCTGGTTTTTCATTGCAGACTGCATAGTAAAGCCTTCTAAAATAGTCCATACCATCACTTGGATTGCTAAATGCAACAGACGTTTTAATCAAATTTTTCAGTTCCCCTGGATACGGTATATGTGGTATTAGTTTCATTATTTTACGGAATAAGCGGATATCTCTATTTGCCAGTTTTAATTTATCAAGATATTGATCTAACATCTTCTCTGCAATCGAAAGAAGATCTTCTTGAGTATATCTATCAAAATCAATGACTGAATCAAATCTTCTAATTAATGCTTTATCAAAGTATTTATAAAGATTAGTTGTAGCAACTAAAACTACATTTTCATTCATCCGGTCAAATTCTTTCAACATGGCAGAGGTTGCCCGCCCCATTTCCCGCAGATCATTTTGATTCGTTCGATCTAAAGCCAAAGCATCGATTTCATCAAACATAACAATTACCTTATTCGGTTGAACGAAACTATTTATTTCCTTGAACAACATGGATAAATTCTTTTGTGTCTGTCCCAGCTTACTATCAATCACTGCTGAAAAGTCTACCATAAAAATTTCTCTATTCAATATTCGTGCAAGTTGCTTAACTGCCTCCGTCTTCCCTGTTCCTGGTGCCCCCTGAAACAAAAACTTATTAATTCCAATATGATGTTCAATTGCATTTACTACGCCTAATAAATCACTGGTAATTACATCCGGAAGTAACAGCATATCTTCCTTCCCACCAATTTTTTCAAAAAAGGGAGAAGCATTCTCCGATATCTGTGGTACAAACGTATTCACATTGGACAATAAGGACATAATATACTCTGAAAGCTGATAATCTCCAGAAGCATCAAATCCTTTAGCGATTTCATAAGCTTCATTTCGAAAGCCCGCATCATTCTTTTCCGTATAATATTTTATTAAGCTTATCACATTTTTTTTCTTCATGATACGTACTCTCCTTCTCATTTTTCTCTATGCTCTAATCATAACGCTTTGGGACACTTTTGTCAATACTGGGACAATAACTAACAAACCAAAAGAGCATTTACACACAATCTTGTAAATGCTCTTTTGGTTTTTCTCTAGCAAATTTTATGTACAGAGCAGTTTGCCGCTGTTACGCCGTTTTCTGCAAGTGTCTCTGTGTTACATTTCCATCTCTGAATGGGTGGGCGATATACATCCCCACATATTTTTCAACAATTTCATCAAAGGTCGATTGAGGCTCCACCGCTTTGGCTTTTCATTTTTAAGAGCCATAGTTATCTCCTTTTAGCCGCCCCCATTCTTTTTTGATTCTCTTAATTCCTTAAAAAATGTTTTCATCATCTGGCTGCATGCATCTCCCAATACCCCTGTCTCAAGCTCGGCCTGATGGTTAAACTCTTCCATCTGCAGCAGGTTCAGTATCGAACCGGCACACCCCGCCTTAGGATTCATGCATCCCACGACGACCCGCGACATTCTGGACTGAACGATAGCGCCGGAACACATCTGACAGGGTTCCAAAGTCACATACATCGTACAGCCCTCCAGCCGCCAGTCTCCCATCTTCTTACTCGCTTTTCGGATTGCAATCAGCTCTGCGTGAGCTAAAGTATTCTTATCTGTTGTCCGCCGGTTATATCCCCGGCCTATGATTTTGTCCTCATACACAATCACACAGCCAATCGGGACCTCCCCGATTGCGTACGCTTTCTTTGCCTGCCGGATTGCCTCTTTCATGTACTTCTCATCAATATTAACCTTCTGCATGCTGTTCTCCATCCATACCGGCGTCTCGCCGGAAATGCCGCTTATTGTGTTCTCAACATTCTCTTAATCGGCCTGCACCAGTACCCAAATTGCTCCTGGCTGCTCTTCTCATCATCCGTCAAATCCATATCCGTATCCTTGTGTGGGATAAACTCGGAAAAGCCAAACGAGCTTGCCGCCTTTGCCTCCTGCGGGTGATAGATTCCCGGCACGCCGAGCCTGTATCTTTCTCCGTCATCAATGATAGCAAGATGATGGTAATTATAGTATCCATGTAAGAGAAAACTATTGTTCGCCCACTTCCACTCGCATCTGGGCAGTCTTGCCATGTCATTTCGCTGAATCTTCGTACATCGGAAATGTTCTTGGGGCATGGGCTCCCTTGTATCCCCGCAAATGTTCTCGATAGGTTCTACCGTCATCTCCTGACCAAATTCAACATCTGCATCGGATTGCGGGAACATGCCTCCTCCTTGAGCAGCCCCTTCTACGCCTGATTCCCTTACACTTGGTTCGATTGGCTCCTCTCTGACAGGCGTCTTCTCCACAGGTACGCCCGCATGCATGGCATGTTCTGGCATGGCCGGAATATCCCGCATGCCCATGTCATCCTGCATCCTCCCCTGACCTTGCATTGCATTTCCGCCCATTGAATCTATATTCTGCACCGGACTGCTTCCTTGTATGGGGTTCATCTGACGCATAGGATTTCTTTCCGGTACAGGGCTCATTTGGCCCATAGAATTTTCTCCCCGTACGGGGTTCATTTGACGCGCCGGTCTTCTTCCAAACATCGGATTCATTTGCTGTTCCGACATCCCTTCCGGCTCTGGCTCTTCCTCTGCAGACGTCCCTCCCGGCTTTGATTCCTCCTGCGCTGACATCCCTTCCGGCTCTGGCTCTTCCTCTGCAGACGTCCCTCCCGGCTCTGATTCCTCCTGCGCTGACATCCCTCCCGAGACCGTCTCCTCCGGCATAACCTCATTTCCAAGTACAGCATTTTCCTGTCCCGCTGGTTCGCCGCTTTGCTCAGACTCATTAAGCCCCTGCATTCCTTCGCCCTGCGCAGGTTCTTCCTCTTGCATCTCCTCCTGCGGCAAAGCATGCTCCACCAAAATTCCCTCTTCCGGCACGGCATCCTCCACAGGCATCTCTTCCTTTTGTACGTTATCCGGCCTCAACACCCGCATACGTCCCACGTCAATCACCGTATCATTCCATACTGCCGCATACTTCCGCCCTGTCTCACTCTCCAGAATAATCCCGTTAATTTTCTGGAAATTCTCCGGCACAATCACGTCCTCTTTCGTATAAAACAACCGGTAATTAATGGCCGGGGCCACATTGTCCACCGTTCCCTGCCAAATCCCCGCACACCCGCCGTCCTCATCAAAGAACAGATACAAATCAAGTTTGCGCTCTCCCTTCATATGCAGCCCTTTGCCATGAATACTCAGAGTGCAGTCCTCATCCTTCTGTTCTACTTTAACAAATCCCACATTACGCAGTCTTTTTCCCTGTTCATATTCATACAGATAACGAATAAAACGCTTCAATCCATCACTTCCAATCCTGGTCTTTTTATCACAATCTATTCCCCAGGATAGGAAAAAATACCTTGTCCTTATAAAATTGCTTTCAATTCCTGATATAAGCGTTTCGCATAACTATCCGTCATTCCGCAAATGTAATCCGTCGCCAAAAGCAGCCTCAAATACAGCCTCTCCACCTCCGGCTTACCCTTGGCCTGATAATGGTACGCCCTCTTATAATTGCTCGAAATAAATGAAACCATACGCTCGCTGACAGAATCCATTTCCTGCATCTCATCGTCATATTTTACGACCGCATTCATGAACATATCCATCAAAAAGTCAATCATCGCTCCTTCCGCCACCTCCATCCGGTAAATGGCATCCGACGTAAATACCTCGCGAAACGCCAGATTTCCCAACAAATCCATAAGCGGCGCGGCGGATGTCTGGTAGAACAAATCCTGCCCGTAACGCCCCTCCATGATTGCCTGATAATTCTTGGTAAACCCGTAAGTTGCGCTGCCAATCAAAAATCCTTGAACTCTCACAATCCAGTTCTTGACCGCATATTCTTCCGGCTCATCCACCTGCTTCTCCTTTCCGGAAAGGTACAACGCCCGAAGCTTCTCTGCCGGCCTAAAATCTGCCATGACGTCGCCGGGATATGCCTCCTCAAGCCTTACCATCTCTTCTAAAAGCTTATGGTAACTTAAAAATCCCTTCACAAATGCATCCTCAATATCCGCCGTCTTGTATGCAATATCGTCCGCCGCTTCCAGAATAAAAGTCAACGGATGCCGTTTCCCGTTCGTTCCGGTCTCTCGCGATATTTCTTCAAAAATATCTTTGTCAGCATAATAGTATCCCATTTTCTTGTCTTTAATATTACCGGAAAATTCATCAATGCCAATAGACGCCACCGGGTACTTCATGATTGTTGAAAGCAATGCATAAGTAAGGTTCATTCCATTTTCGTCTACAAGAAAATGTAACTTGCTGACCAGCCGCAATGCCTGGGCATTTCCCTCAAAATGATAGAAATCCTCCCGCATCTGCGGCGTAAGCACATGGTCAATAGTTTTCCCATGATACTCCATGACAGGAAGATTCCTCCGGAACCAATCCCGGATAGCGTCCTCCCCAAAATGACCGAAAGGCGGATTACCGATATCATGAATCAATCCCGCACACTGCAGAATATTGCAGATATCCTCCTTCATCTGCGGGGTGAAACTATTATCTTTCTTATGCACCAAAATATTTTCCCCTATATTCTGCCCCAAGGATTTTGCAAAAGAAGACACTTCCATGGAGTGGGTAAGCCGCGTCCTTATAAAATCACTGCGGTCCAGCGGAAACACCTGCGTCTTATCCTGCAAACGCCGAAATGACGCACTGCCGATGATACGGTGGTAGTCCTTCTCAAATTCGCTTCGCAAATCTACGTTCTGCCCGTCCCGATGCCTACGGTTCTTACGTTTTCTCTTTGTTGACAATAATTGTTCCCAATTCACGGTATCTCTCCTAATCCAGATAGATTGGCGGGTCGTAATCCTTCCCTAAAAGCTGTTTCTTGCGCTCCTGATATCCCAAGAACGCCCACTCTGTCATGTCTGTCCACTGATGGTTCGCCCGGTCGTAAACCTGCACATAGCCAATCCGGGACGGATGCATCCGCACGCTGTTGGTTTCATATTCCTTTCCGGTATATGGATTCATGTCTCCTTTGTCTTCCTCGTCCTCCTGAAGCTCCTCTTCCTGAACCATTTCCTCCGGATAACCGACATTTAGATATTCTTCCTCATATCTATCGCCTGAATATTGGTTTTCTGAATATCCATTTTCCGAATACCCGCCAACATACGCTCTTGCAGAATATTCACTTTCCAGACCGTCTTCTCCATAGGATTCAACTGAAAATTCTCCTGAAAAATGGCTTCTCTCATATCCGCCTTCTATATATTCACCGCCGGAGTAGCTTTCTCCGTATATTCTGCCGCCTTCCATTTGGCCGCCTTCTGGATCATTTTCCTTCAGATACCCGTTCTTCAACGCTCCATCCTGTGACTCTCTTTGGCCTTGCCCGCCAACGCCTGGTTCTCTTCCGCTATCAGCAGTTTCCTTCTCTGTCCGGGACTGCTCTCTTCCAAGTTTCTTGAACCGCTGCTTTAGATACGCCCTCCAGCCATGGGGCTTTTCTTCCTGCACCGGCTCCTTTTTCTCTGTCTTTTCCAAAGATTCTATCTCTTGCAGCAATTCTTCTACATGCCCGCTTTCCGGCTCGCCTAGATATTCCGCTCTATTCCCTTCTCCATAATCTTCCGAATATCCCGTATACACCCGTTCGCCATGGCTTTCCGGAAAGATTGCCTGTGTCCTGCCTCCATATTCTTCCGATTGTTCCTGCACACCAGCATATAACTGCCCGTCTGATTCACCAGCCCCCTTTATCCTTACCTTCTCATCCGGATAGTCAGCTCCTCTTCCCTGAGGATTCCCTTCTGAAAGACCGGCTTGGCTTCCCTGTACATGTTCTCCTAAATGTCCTTCCTTGCTTTCCTGCCCGGTTTCTCCTAAATGTCCTTCCTTGCTTTCCTGCCCGGTTTCCTTTATGTATCCCGTCTTACTTTCCTGGGAACGCTCCCCTATATGGCTTGCAACACTTCCTTGCGGGCGTCCTTCCAAATGTCCCGCTTCATTGTCTTGTGGGTGCTCTCCTACATGGCTTGCAACACTTCCTTGTGAATATCCTTCCAAATGTCCCTCTCTGCTTTCCTGCGGATGCACCTCGTTATGCCCCGCCTCATTCCCTTGCGGATGCTCGTCCGGATCATGTGCCGAATTTCCATGTTCATCCCCTTCTTTCGGGATGTCCCTGATATCCCGCTCTACAGCCGGCGCTTTGCCATTCCCCGCAAACTCTTTCTCCGCTTTGGCTTCTCCTGCCGCCTTCTGCATCAACGCATCCAGTTCCTCATGGATATCCACCAATTCCCCAATAGTTATGTCCCTCTCATGTGTCTGGACGTGGGACTCTTTTGGTTTCACTTTTCCTTCCGGCTGCTCTTTTTCTCCGCCTTCGCCAGACGCCGCCTTGTCGGATACCTCCTTTTCTGCCGCCGCCTCTTTCGGTTCCGCCAAGTCTTTTCCCTCAGACTGCCCCGCCCCACTTGCCGCGAAAGCCTCTGTCCCTGCACTCTGCCCTGTCTGCGTCTCGCTCTCTGCTATCGTTCTTTCATCCAGAATATTCAACTGAAACGGACACCCCAGAATTTCTGCAATCATCCGCATATCCCGCTCCTGAAAATTATCCCGCCCAAGCCTCTGTGTCAGATTCTGGCGGGACATCTTCTTCCCGGTACGCGCCTCTACCTTCCTTGCGAGTTCCTTAATCGTCATATCCTTACGGCTCAAGATAATCTTGACCTGCTCTCCAAACGTTAAATCCTGCATTCCTCGTCCTCCTTAACGAACCAGACTTTTGCCAATCTATTGTAAACTCTTTTGTTGTCAGGTAAACCAAAACTTTTCCCTTTGCTTATTCTAACAAATACTTAAAATCCAGTCAATAAAACTTCCCAACACTCTTAAAGTTTCTTCCTGTTCTTCCGATATATTTGTATAAGGAGGATTTTCACATGCGATTAAATTTTTCACCAACATTACAGATTAACAATCTTTTTCAATCATATCAGATAAACCGAAGCGCAGCCAACAAGGTTGGCGGTAAGGCAGAATCCTCTGAGGAAGAACGGCGCGATACATTTACTCTGTCTTCAAGAGGAAAAGGCGCGAATATGATTAACAACCTTATGAAGCAGAAGATGGAGATTACCGACCGCAAAAATTCTCTGATTGCCTCTACAATCGAGAAAGGGGCTTCTATGGAGACTATCAAGACACAATTAGAAGCCTACGACGAGCAGCTTGAGAATATCGATGTACAGATTACACAGGCGATGGCCAGGGAGCTCGAAAAGAAAGAAGACAAGGAGAACGCCGACGATACCCCTAAGACAAAGGAAGAACTGGAGAACGAACGCATGACTGATATCGTGACTTTGTCCGGCGACGTACAGAATGTTGATATGCTGGATTCGGTCAAGACGAAGGTAGATCGCAGGATTACGATTCTGGAGTCCGAGATTTCCCTTGACACCGGGCGGTTAATCGATTCCGATTTCAAGAAGGAAGAACTGTCTGAACTGAAAAAGAAATCCGCCTTACTTGCATCCGATATCGGTTCTAGGATGGCAGAGATTGCGGAAGAGATTGAAGAAGATAAGGAAAAAACGCCGGAGGAAGAGAGCGGCACGGAGGATACGGCAGTACCCGAACAAGAGAGCTGACAAGCCCGGTCAAATAGCAAGCCGGAATCAAACATGAGCAATAACTTTCCGGCTTGCTATATAATAATTAGTCTATTTCCTATCCAATGGTAATAATTCAAAAAACGGATTGGTAACGGCATATCGTACCCCTTTTGCCGCACACTGCCGAAGAACTGTTTTGAATTCAATAATTTTATTGGACGCAATATGGTCATCCACATCAATAACAATCCAAAATTCATCCTCCAAATGCTTATCAAACTCATATATATGGTCGTTTTCTTTTTTGAATGTCTCCAGCCTTTCTAGAACATATTGAGGACTCGATTTATTTTGCTCATTCCATTGTGCCTGTGTCCGTTCTGACCGGGGAATTTTCAAAAAATCTTTTCTAGCAGATACAAGACATATTTGACTTGAAATGTCCGAAAATACTTTTTCTGATAAAATTTGAAAATATTCTTCCTCTGTTATAGAACCTTCACAAGAAAAAAATATGATTTTTGAGCTACGAGGACGTTTCTCCCGTTTTGGGCATGGTATCATCGGTGTTCTGGTCGATAACTTCATTTATCAAATCCCCCTTTAATTACAGGAACAGCCCCAAACCGTCCTGCTAAGTAACTTTTAACGTTTGAATATCCGTCCACCATATCAGAGGGTATCGTATAATCCGAAAATGGTTTCAAATAACTTTCTCCCAGTTTATTTTTTTCTAAAAACCATATTTCATCTTGAGCTAAATCTTCTAAACTAATCAGATTAATATCATGAGCAGTGAAGATTAACTGATTTTTATGTTCTTTTGCAATAAAATCATTAATAAATGTTCTTGTTAATTTTGTATGCAGACATCGGTCTATCTCGTCTATAAAATACACCGAAGCTTTTGCAGTAAGACCAAAAAGAATAGGCAGTAAATCCAGCAGTCTTTGAGTTCCGTCCGATTCTTCATCCTTATGAAACGGAAAAGTTTTTCCTGCTAAAGAATGCTCCAATATCATTTCGCACAGCATTGGTTCTCCGTTTTCTTCGTTAAAAATGAACAGACGACCATTAATATTAACCAATCCTTCTCGTTTTTCTGTAATCTCATCTATTATTTGCTGCGGGATATCCATATCTTTTAACAAATTCGTCAATTGTACTTTTTTTGTTTGAGCAAATATCCTATCAATGCCCGTATCATAATTCACTAATTTAGACGATAAAAATCTGGCAAAATTCTCGTTTTGCATTAATCTCATTTCAAGCATGTGTACCCGAGAGGACGGGAAAATAATCTGAATATTGTAAAACCATTCCATTATATTTTCCGCAATCGAAAAACCATTTTCTGATAATTTGTATAGGAATAACTGATTACGTTGATTCTTTTTTATAGTTTCTTTCAGTAATTCGGCAAGAAATCTTTTTTTGCTATTCTTTTTGCCCAAATATCGAGAGAGTTCTATGGATGTCACATCATTATCATCGGTCATTCTCTGGAAAATCGGCTCAAATGTAGATTTCCCCAATATCATCAGCCATTCCGCGTCTACCCGATATTCATCTACAGTCCGGGAACTTTTGAAGACTCCTAACACATTATTTGACGATTTAAGCAAAAAACTCTCAGAATATCCGGAATTAAAAGAAATGATATACCACATTTTATTCCATGGGAGAAAATTTGCCTATGAAGCGGAGAACCATCGCATCCAAATCGGAAAAATGTTTGGTTTCCTAAAAGAAGAGAAAGGAATTGTCAGCATTTCCAATAGAATTTTTGAAATGAAACTATACAATCTTCTAATCTCCGAAAATGAAACTGACAGCAAAATGTTCACAGCCGCAGAAATGAAAAAGAACCTGTTTATCAAAGGTGGAATCCTCCACATGGAGCTTGTGATGGAAAAATTCTGTGAATTTTTTGAAGAAATCTATGGCGGCGCAAACGACAGATTTATTGAAGAAAACGGAAGACGGATATTCCTGATGTTTTTACGTCCTATTATTAACGGAAGCGGGAACTACTATATAGAATCCCGAACGCGGAACTTAAAACGGACAGATATTATTATCGATTATCGAGGGCTTCAAAGCATTATCGAAGTAAAAATCTGGCATGGACAAGAATATAACCGACGGGGCGAACAACAACTGTTGGAATATCTGGAATACTATCATCTGAAAAAGGGATATATGCTTAGTTTTAATTTTAATAAGAGCAAACAGACGGGAATACGGCAAATTATATTAGAAGACAAGCTGTTGGTCGAGGCAGTTGTTTAGACATGACATCGACAGGGCTGCCGTCCCAAGGCAATTCATTTCACCTTAGCGCAGCAGCCCTGCCGGTTATCAGAAAGGCTGTCAGAGCCTCATCTTCTCATTCAATTCCCGTACCGTCTCCGCCTCTAATTTTAATACCTCCCGGTCATACGTCAGAATCCCGTTCGTCTCTTCCTCCACATCCGACAGCTGCGTATACACAGTAGCCGATAAGCCTCTTGGGATATTCGGAAGGACTTCCCGTTCTATCCACTCCCGGTATCCTGCGGTCAACTCAGATTTCTTCCGGTAAATCCGATACCCGTAGACCTTCCGGAACATATGATGCCCCGGGACACACAGAGAATACCCTCCAAACTCCGTAAGCGCCGTCGCTCGCCTCTCAGCCTTTACATACAATGGAAAGAAATAATCATGGATACTCCTGATATCCCCTCCCCCTTGGTCAAACCAGCCGCTCGCCTGGTCAATCAGCCTTGTTCCGTCCGATTCCCTCGCGATCTGCGTCACTGTTTCCCCATGGAACTGACCCCATCCTTCATTGAAAATCACCCATGTCACAATAGACGGATGGCCATACAAGACCCGAATCGTCTCGCGCATCTCCTCTACGAACTGCCGCCTCCCCTTCTCGTCCTTTCTCCCAAGAAGCCACAGTGCACAATCATGCATCCGCAGATGAAAATATTCCATAGCAGTAGCCAGATATGTCACATACCATGACTGGTAACTCCTGCCCCCGTTCACCATGTCCTGCCACACCAGCATCCCAATCCTGTCACAGTGATAATACCAACGCTGGGGTTCAATTTTCACATGCTTCCTCAGCATATTAAACCCAAGCTCCTTCATCCTGCGGATATCAGAAACCATCGCCTCGTCACAGGGCGGAGTATATAATCCCTCCGGCCAGTACCCCTGGTCCAGCACCCCGCGCTGGAAATAAGGGCTGTTATTCAAAAATATCCTCGGGATGCCCTTTGCATCCTTCTCCACACTGACCTTGCGCATAGCAGCATAACTTCTTACCAAATCTTCGCCGGCTTGAATCTCAATATCATAGAGAAATGGATCCTCCGGGCTCCAGCTATGCATATCCGGCACCGGAACCCGGACATCCTCCCCCGCATGCCCTTCTATCTGTATCGGCTGCATTTCTCCGGACGACAATGTAATTACAATTTGTCTTGACACCTCTGGTTTGATTCCGCTGCCATCCTGCTGCCTTGATGCCTTCCATGTCCCCGCAAGACCCACCCTGACGCAAAATGCCGACTCATCATACAACGGCGTCACTCTAAGCTCTCCAATATATACATCGGGCACCAGCTCCATCCAGACCGTCTGCCAAATACCGCTCTGCGCCGTATAGAACATGCCTCCTCTTTTTAATTTCTGTTTTCCCCGGCTGTAATAGAACGCATCGCTGTAGTCCCTGACCTGTACCGTCAGTTCATTCCCCGTTTCCTTCAAAAAATCCGTTACATCCACCGAAAACGGCAGATAACCGCCAAGATGTCGTTTGGCTGCTCTCCCGTTGACAGACACCACAGCATACTGATCCACTGCGCCAAAATGCAGAATCCACCGCATTTTGCCCACAGGACATACCTCGTCCGGCAACGCCCTGTGATACCATAATGTTTCCTGGGGCTTTAACTGTCTCCCCACCCCCGAAAGAGGAGCCTCCGGGGAAAAGGGCACCAAAATACGCCCGTCATACTTCCGTAGTTCTTCCCCCTCCCCCGTAATCCCATAATCCCAATAACCATTTAGGTTCACATAACTCTCTCTTTGAAGGAGCGGCCGCGGATATTCCATAAGAACATGTTCCCGGTCAATCCGCTTCCCCCACCTTGTTTCCAACTGCTTTCCTTTCATACGACGCCTCCTGCCGCTTTTCCAACACTGTATTTGCCTTTTATCTATAACCGCAGGACATGAAGCCGGCTGTCAATCTCCTGATCCGTCGTACAGACCGCAATCCTGGCGTTGACTGCCTCTTTTGCATACTCTTTATAAATATAATCCTCCGGGTACTCCTCGGGTCTTTGCAGCAGCACAGGCTCATCTCCCTGATCCCACCCAATCTCAAAGGAACGCATGTCCATCGCCATCCCCTGTCTGGTCGCCTTCATAAAGCTCTCCTTCAATACCCAGTACCGATAGAACATGCGTACCCGTTCTTCTCCCTCCTTCCTCATAATATGCTCATACTCACTCTGGCAGAAAAAACGTTTCGCCACAGGCTGCCGGAATTCTTTAATCTCTTCCAGGTCACACCCCACCTTAACCTCCGGCTGGTCGCTGAACGCACAGAGCGCATAACCTCCCGAGTGGGACAAATTGAACACAGCGTCTTCCCCAAGTGCGTACTGTGCCCTCACCCGTCTCCAGAGGCTCCATACCCCTGCGCTCTCCGCCCTGCCCTTCGCAAAGCAGTACTTGTCTGCTTTTTTCCTGCGCCAGCCCGGCAATTCCTGATAATACTGCCGATATACGCTCTCCTCCATTAAGGGCGTAATATCTGCGAGCCATACTCTTACCATATACATCCTTCCTCTCTATGTTTTTTATTATAGCATACCTTACTGGACAAAGTCCACCCGCCCCGCAAGGGGCATGTATTACGGAATGCCCTTTGGGTATATATTCTTAAAAAATGCGGAAAAAGTGTTGACAACCAGATTTTGATGCGGTAGTATAAAATTTAGTTTTAGTTTCACACTTTAAACAGCTAAAATTTTACAGTATAAATATTCTGACAATTATTTTACACATGGAGGATTACAGATTATGATTATTGTGCTAAAACCTCGTTCCACCCACCAAGACCTTGTCCGGGTGGAGCAGATGGTTAAAAGAAGGGGATTGGACACCCATATTGTAGAAGGTTCCGACATGACCATCATTGGGTGTATCGGGGATACCACAAGAATTGATTCCAAACTCTTTGAAGTGGACTCTGCCGTCGAAAAGGTCATGCACGTCCAGGAACCCTATAAACTGGTGAACCGGGCCTTCCACCCTGAGGATTCTTCCGTCGATGTCTCCGGCGTCAAGGTAGGCTGCGGAAACCTTGCAATGATTGCCGGTCCCTGCTCCGTCGAATCCTTTGAACAGGTGCTTGAAATTGCAAACGCAGTCAAGGCAAGCGGAGCTAACCTGCTGAGAGGCGGCGCATTCAAGCCAAGAACCAGCCCCTACTCCTTCCAAGGCTTAGGCTTGGAAGGCCTTGACATCTTATGCGCAGTAAAAAAAGAAACCGGGCTTCCCATCGTCACAGAATTAATGTCGCCGGACTATCTAGACATTTTTAATGAAAAAGTAGACTTAATCCAAATCGGTGCGCGTAACATGCAGAACTTTGACCTCCTGAAACAACTGGGACAGTTAGACCGCCCCATCCTCCTCAAGAGAGGGCTGAACGCGACCTACGAAGAATGGATTATGTCCGCAGAGTACATCATGGCTTCCGGCAATGAAAATGTCATCCTCTGTGAGCGGGGCGTCCGTACATTTGAATCCTACACAAGAAATACATTGGATCTCCAGAGCATTCCCGTTGTACGCAAGCTCACCCACCTGCCAATCATTATAGACCCGAGCCATGCAGGCGGCAAATGGTGGCTGGTAGAGCCAATGGCAAAGGCTTCCGTCGCAGCCGGGGCAGACGGACTTATGATTGAAGTACATAACAACCCTGAGTGCGCCTTATGTGACGGCGCCCAGTCGCTAAAACCAGATAAATACGGCACTTTAATCAAAGAAATCACTCAGATTGCCAAAGTAATCGGCAAGAACATTTAGGAGCAGCCTATGAAACTAACCGTAAATTTAGGAAAAGACAGCTATCCCATTTATATCGAAAATGACCTGCTGAAACGTGCAGCACCACTGATAGGCGAAACATTTTCCGGCAGGAAGATCATGATCATCTCGGACGACAATGTTTACCCCCGTTACGGGCAGCAGCTTACGGAACAACTATCCGCAGACTATGACGTAAGCCGCCTTGTACTTCCCCATGGGGAAGCGACCAAAAGTTTTCAGTCGCTTCCCAGCATCTATGCCGCATTGCTTTCGGCAAAGATTACAAGAAGCGACCTAATCGTTGCACTTGGCGGCGGCGTAATCGGTGATTTAGCTGGTTTTGCCGCATCCAGTTTTTTAAGGGGCGTAAAATTTGTCCAGATACCTACCTCGCTGCTCGCCCAAGTAGACTCATCCGTCGGCGGCAAGGTGGCGGTAGACCTGCCGGAAGGGAAGAATCTGGTAGGCGCATTTTACCAGCCGAAACTGGTGTTGATAGACCCTATGGTACTGGACACTCTGGACTTGCGTTTCATCAATGACGGCATGGGCGAAGTCATTAAATATGGCTGCATCAAGGATGCCGGGCTGTTCCAGGCACTGGAATCCCACAGTTCCTTCTCAGAGCTTAAAGAAGAACTGCCTGCCATCATCCAAAAATGCGTGGATATCAAGCGCGTGGTGGTCGAACATGACCAGTTCGACACAGGAGAGCGGATGCTACTGAATTTCGGGCATACCCTGGGACATACCATTGAGCAGTATTACCATTATGAGCGGGAAAGCCATGGAGAAGCAGTGGCAATCGGTATGTATCAGATTACAAGGCTTTCCGAAGACGCAGGGCTTACCGCAGACGGAACTGCCCAACGCATCCGCAGGCTGTTACAGACTTATGGACTGCCTTGTGAATGCGGGCTTCCTCTGGCAAAACTGACTCATGGGATTGCCGTAGATAAAAAGAATCTGAACAATAAACTGAACGTGATTCTGCTCCATGATATCGGAGACAGTTATATCCATCCTACAACACTGGAATTTTTCGGTCAAAACGGTAAAAATATATAATCTATCCGGAGGTATCTATCTTGAAATTAGAAGGAAAAATTGCAATTATAACCGGCGCCGGCAAGGGAATCGGACGGGAGGCTGCGCTTGCCGTCGCCGCAGAGGGCGCGGCAGTCGCAGCCGTTGCCAGAACCCAGGCAGACCTTAATGAGACGGTAAAAATGATTGAAGATAGGGGTGGTTCTGCCGCCGCCTTTTCCCATGACCTTACCATAGGTACGGAAGTACAGGCAATGGTCGATGAGGTAATAGAAAAGTATGGAAAAATAGATATTCTTGTGAACAATGCAGGCGGATATCCGTCTGAGGTCTACAAAAATATCGAACATCAGGCAATCAAGCTCTGGGAGTGGTCGGAAGAACAGTGGGATCAGATTATTAAGACCAATGTCCGTATCCCATTTTTATGCATGAAGCATGTGCTTCCGGTCATGATTTCCCAAAAAGGCGGGAAAGTCGTCAGCGTTTCCTCCCGCATGGGACGGATTGCCTCTCAGATGGGCGCATATGCCGTAGCCAAGGGCGCCATCATTACCATGACCAAGACCGCCGCCATCCAGACGCAGGAATACGGTATTCAGGTCAACGCCGTATCGCCCGGAATCGTAGATACGCCGGGCCAACGGGTGTATAACCATTCCGTCGGGCAGGACAATGTAAAGATGGGCAGCGCGGCTGATGTGGCAAAGGCAATCGTTTACCTGCTGTGCGATGCGCCTCCGGTCATGACAGGACAATCCATTGATTTGTTCACGACCGTTTGATACTTCAAATTTCGTTTTCGATTTGTTTACAATTAATTCTTATTTTTAACATACTTTTATCACAGTTTCCGATTATACTATAATTGTTCGATAACACGAACAACAAAATTCTTTTTCATAACTTTTTCCTCAGGACTGCACTCCTCCCAATATGCAGTCCTTTTAAATTGCTCTTTTATGGTATTGACTGCGCCGCCCGGATACCCACATGTAGAGGAAAGACCACCCCACACAATGCCCGGCAAGAATCCCTATATCTTTCACCGCTTTTGCCCCGCCGCCTGCCGATAAGTCCAGAATCCCCTCAAACGTCGCCTGAGAAGGGACAAGATAACAGACTGCCGACAGAACCGGCTGGCTGATTCCCAAGATAAAGTCCAAAATCGGCACAGCCATGAACAGCAGCATTACCACCTTAATATCGATCATACCTGTCATCAGTCCCTCCGACGCCCCGCCAATCAACATCCCCACCAGCGCCGAGACAAACACCGAGAGAACAATCAATGCCAGCATTAGGAACATATTTTTCCAGGAAAACCGGAAACAAATACAAGCCGTAAGAACTGCCGACAGACATCCGAAGATAAATCCCACACTGATTTTCTGCACGATATACTGTCTGCGGGTCATAGGCAAAATCTCGTTGACAAAAGCCACGCCGTCCTCCTTTTCGGAAATCATGTTCATAGCGTTAAACGTACATCCCATAAACATAGCCACAATCAATATGGCTGCCGCAAACATATCCCCAAGCCCCGCCATCACGCCGGGACGCTCCAAAATCTGAACCTTCGCCTCTGCCGCCTGATTTCTCCTTTCATAAAGCACAGGCAGCGTGTCGGCAGTCCTTAGGTATATCTCAAGCTCATCTCCGGACACCATCGTCCTGATACCATTCCCCGCTGTCTCTACGCCAATCAGGTTCGTTGACGGCTCCTTCACCGCATCCGCCAGTTCCTCCGGCGTCCGATAGACCATAACCGTTCCGTAGCGATTTAGCCATGCGGCAGTATGGGATAAAATCCCCTCCTCCAACACGCCAAAAGAAAGCGTTCCTCCCAGCGATGAAAAATCAATCTGTCCGGCAAGACCAAGCGCAGCCGCTACAATCACAGGCAGCAAAAAGGTCATGAGACAGAACTTATCATGAAGCACACTTTTTAATTGATAACGCAGACCCTTCATACTACCCCTCCCTTCTCATTTCCCTGCCGAACATGTATCGCGCTGCGGCAAACAAGACCGCAATCCCGGCCAGGCACCCCAGATAGTAACCAATATTTGCTTCCTGCATTTCAAAATATGCATTTTTTAATCCCATGTAAATGTGATAGAAGGGATGAAAGCGAATCCAATCCAATTTTACCGCTGTATTTGCCACTAAGAACACAGGCGTTGCCGCAAAAATCGCAATCACCAGATACGCAAGGGTAAACTGTCGGAAGTCTTTCAAAAGCAGGGCGCATACCAGCCCGGTCAACGCCATGATAAGGGACAAAAGCGCCGTCTGAAGCAAAACTTGCGGCAATAGAGATACCGCATCCCTAACCCCTACCCCCAGCAATGTAAGCAACAGGGCAAATATCAAATCACACAATAGGAACAACAAAAGCTTGGACAATAAAAACAAATTTTTCTGTATGGGAAGGACGGCATGGACACGGATGACTCCCATACTCTTTTCCTTGAACAATATCGCGGCAATCCCCAGAAACCCAACGGCTGCAATCTCAAAAAACAGCAATTCACAGGTAATCTCTTTCCTGGCTTTCTGCTCCGGCGTATTGGAACCGATGACCTTGGCACGCTCGCTTCCTGACGGTTCAAGAAGGGAAAGGGCATAATCAGCCCGGTGGCGGTCAATTTCTTCTGTTCGTCCATATAATATAAGCTGTGCTTCCCCGGTACTTGCGTCAATGCCGACAGCATTTGCGTCATGTAGAAGAGCCGCGTCCATTTCTTCCAAAGAATCCACCCGATGCAAAAGCCGGGAAGCATCCCCTTGCGTTCCTTGAGGGTCGTACAGATATACTTGGTATATCGGTTCTTCCATAAATCTGACGTACCCGAAATTGACATATAAAGTGTAGAGAATTAAAAATACCAGCGACATGGGGAAAATTTTCCCAGCCGCCATGAGCCAGACATCTTTTTTCAGCAGAGCGCGAAACCCTTTCATTCAGACAGCCCCCTTCCTGTATATTGGATGAACACATCCTCCAGTGTCGGCTCCCCCGAATGAATACTCAGGATTTCGTCATGGGGGAACCGAACGCCCCCTTCCATCTCCGAAAGCTCCATCGTCCGCTCTTTCCGTTTTCCCCGGTATAGATAACTGACCAAAATACTCTGGCTGCTGTTTTGTTCTTTCAGATGTCCTGGCGTATCCAGCGCAACGATATTTCCGCCCGCTATGAATGCCACCCGGTCGCAAAGAAGGTCGGCATCCTGCATATTATGGGTCGTCAGAAATACGGTCGTCCCTTTCTTTCGCTCTTCCTCAATGATTCTGCGGAACAGGACTGCTCCGGAAGGGTCGAGCCCGCTGGTGGGTTCGTCCAGAAAGAGCAGTTTTGGATTGCTTAAAAGCGCCCTCGCCATGCTTACTCTCTGCCGCATCCCCTTTGAGTAAGAGGATACGGGCTTTTTGAGGAAATCTTTCTTAAATTCCAGTTCATCCAGTAATTCATCCACATTGCGGAGCTGATTTCGGGGATAAAATGAAGAAAAATAATTCAGATTATCCACTGCGCTTAGGTTCGCATACAGATATGGGAATTCAAACAAGACGCCAATTTTTTGGAAAAATTCCTGAGTATGTACTCCGGCAATATCCTGCCCGAACAAAGACACTTCGCCGCCATGCCCTTTCAGTATTCCGGTAAGAATCTTCTGGGTGGTGGATTTCCCGGAGCCGTTCGGACCCAGGAACCCAAAAATCTCTCCGTCGTTTACAGTAAAATTAAGACCGTGCAACGCCTGTTTACCCTTTTTGTAGGAAAATGTCAGGTCCTTTACATTAATCATCTTCATCACCCCATTTCCCACGCCGGTTATTCTGTTTCTCCTGCTGGCGGCGGCTCCACCATTTTACCTTTAAGGGAATTATGACGACCAATATGATTATGATTAGAAGCCACCAATACCATTCCATGCCTGATAACATCTCAAATTCGCCTCCTATTCATGGAAATATTTGTTTTGATGGCATTAGATTATAGGATTGAAGTGAAATAGAAGTGCGATTCGTGTGAAGTTGATGTGAAATCAAAAAGGAAATCCCTATATTAAGGAACCATCGGAAAACAGAAGAAAAATTCCACTCCCCCTCCCACATTTTGCACCCCATAATCGACATGGTACATAGATAAAATCTGCGCGGTAATGGCAAGCCCCAACCCGGAACCCTTGGATTTATTATCCGGGCTTCGGTAAAATTTGTCCCAAATCCTCGCAAGCTCCTCATCCTTCAATGGCAGGCATTGATTGAAAACAGCAAAATGCACAAACTCCTTCTCACAACACACAGACAGCCGGATATCTCCGCCTGCCTGCACATATTTCTTCGCATTCCCAATCAGATTATTAAGCGCCTGCTCCATCCGCTGCCGGTCGGCGCGCACAAAAACCCTCTCATCCGGAAGCTCATACCTTATTGGACGAAGTCCACCCGCCCCAAAAAAATCATCCGTCTCCGGCGCATCAAGAAGCAGACGACCAGCCACCGTCTCCACCAGCTCCACAAAATCAAACCGCTCCTCCGTAAGCTTTACTGCCCCGGCTTCCAGAGCCGATAAATCCAGCAAAGCTGCCAGCATGTCATCCATGCGCCCGGCGGCATCCAAAATCCCCTTCACATACCGCTTCTTTTTCTTATCCTCTGTCTCCTCTGAAATCCCTTCCGCATAAGCCCGGATAAGGCTTAGCGGAGTCTTCATCTCATGGGACAGGCTGTCCGCCAGCTCTTTCCTCTGTGCAAGCAGGATACGCTCCTGCTCCACATCTTTCTCTAGCCGGGTATTTGCCGCTTCTAACTGATTAAGCGCCGAATGCAGGTTAGAAAACATCCGGTTCAAGCTCTGCGACAATTCACCAAATTCATCCCCTGTATCAACATCACAATGTGCCGAAAAATCAAGCTCTGCCATCTGCCTTGCCGTTTCATTAATCCTGCCAAGGGGAGCCGAAATCAGCTTGCCAAGCAGCACATCCACAGCCATAATCACCCCAACAAGCAGCACGAACCAAATCCAAAAACCGATGTCCCGGTTAACCGGCATCTCTTCTGTAATGAGATAAAACAGCACGATTGCTCCGCCAGCCATCTTTGACAGCGCCATAGTCTTACTGCGCACCGTCCCCAAATCATAGAACCTTCCTCTCTTCATGCTCACACCTCAAACTTATATCCCGAACGAATCAAAGTCACGATATGATATCCTTCGTCCTTCATTTTCTGCCGCAACGTCTTGATATGCGTATCCACAGTCCGGGTATTTCCCTCGTACTCGTAACCCCAGATGCGGTTCAATAACTGCTCCCGGGAAAACACCTGATTTTTGTTCTGCATGAACAGATGCAGCAGTTCAAACTCTTTGTGCGTCAGCTCCACTTCATTGCCATCTACCGTTACTCTGTGCGCCAAAGGCGACAAGACAATCCCCCCTGCCCTAAGCCCATCCTGTGAAATATTCCCTGTGCGTCGGAGCAGTGCGTTGATCTTTGCCAGAAGCAGCTTGAGGCTGAAGGGTTTCGTCACATAATCATCCGCTCCGTATTCATAACCTCTCAGCTTATCTTCCTCATCACTTTTCGCCGTCAGGAACAGAATCGGCAGATTTCCCATTTCCCGCGCCAGCTTACAGACCGAAAATCCGTCCAGATGGGGCATCATAATGTCCAGAATAGCCAAATCCACAGCATTATTTTTCAATGCCAGGGCTGCGTCCAAACCGTCGTCAGCGGTAATACAGGTATGCCCATTCCTCTTCATATAATCCACAAGTATCTCCTGCATCTCTTTTTCGTCTTCCGCAATCAATATCGTTGCCATCAGCCCATCACCTCGCTTTAAGCGCCGGATGCAGCGCTTGATGAACATATTATAATGCCCACATGAAAATTCTGCAAATAAAAACTATCCCATTCTCTCGCCTACTCCCTGCTTATCGTCTCCACAACCGTCATCCTTTTTATCTGCCTCGCCGGATTAAGCACCGCCAGACATACCGAAGCAAGCATAACGAAGACAATCACCACCATTTCCCATCCCGGAAGGCTCCAAGCCTCTCCCCACTTATTGGTCACTATGGTATGGAACATGAACCGGTTCAGCGGAAGACCTGCCAGACATCCGAAAATCAAGCCGAAAACCGTATACGTCAGCGTCTCCCCCGTTACCATCCGAATCAACTGCCCCACACTCATCCCGATCGCGCGCATCGCCCCATATTCCCGCATCCTTGCCGACACGCTCATACCAATACAGTTAATAATATTGAAAAATGCTATCAAAGCTATCACCGCCAAGAACCCATAGAGGAAAACCGCCATGGAAAAATATGCCCCTTTTATTTCCTGATTTTTCATTCGTTTATCCGAAAAAGTAAAATCCTCTCCGCACACCTGCCCCACAGCCTTACGGATTTCCTGCACCTGCATATCAGTGACATCCTTCTCAAGCTGTATGTCAAGCGCCGTGAAGCCCTTCTCCCCGGTCAGTTCCCGGAACATTTCCTCAGAACAGATGAGGGTATCTGTCGAGAAATTCAAGATATCAGACACACACTCTATGACGCCTGACACATGGATTTTTCGTTCCTTTCCGTCTGCCGATACCAAAATATTACTGCTGCATGCAAAAGTATGCTCCTCCAGAAACACAGAAAGTACGCCTTTCCCATCTATCACCTCCTGAAGCCTGCCTTCGATCAGCATATCTTCTGCCATCCTAAGCTGCCGCTCATCATATGATATCAAAACCACGTCTTTTCCGGCTGCCGGCATGGTAAGGTATGCATAACCTTTCCGGAATACCCGCTTCACCCCCGGATACTCTTCCAAATCTTCGGCAAATGCCGTCGGAATCCGGTTCATTTCCTCCGTCCCCACATTCACCGCAATATCCGGCGCCGAAGAGCGCAGAGGGGTGACGGCATGGTGCATGAAGTCAATCAGCGTACCAAAGGACAGGAATAAGATGATACTAAACGCAAAGGAACCTGCGACCAGAAAGAAATTCTTCTTACTTCCGGATGCATGATGGATGCCCAGCGCCATATCTACCTTGAACAGCCTGGTATGCGCCGCCTTCTTTGCCGCATAGACTGTCCCGGCATTTCCCGAGACTGCCGTAAGGGGCGAAACAGCCCCGGCTCTTTTCGCCGGAGAACGTGCAGCCAAAAGAACTGTGACCAGACCCATGAGAATCCCGGCTGCCGCCCCCAGCCAGCTAATCCCCAATACCGGCAGCCCGTCGAACAGCCCCGGACTTAAAAAACGCAGCATTCCACACAAAGCCCATGTGACTGCCACTCCTGCCGCCACTCCCGCCGGGATTGCATCTTTGCACCAGCTAAGAGCCTCTTTTCGCACAAAACGGACGACTTGTTTCCCGGTCGCCCCGAGACAGCGCATCATCCCAAAAAATTCTGTACGCCTTGCAATACTGCTGTTCATGCTTGCCGTTATCATAAAAATCCCGGCTATCACCACCAATACTGCCAGCATTCCTGCCAGCAGATAGAATGACAGCAGATAGGAATCTCTGGTCTGAAGCATCAGCATCAGAACCTTCGCATTCTGCCGTACCTGCCCATCTTCAAGCCCAAACTGGGTGCGAATCTCGCCGATTGCCTTCTGGATATTACAGAACTTCCGAAACTCGACAAAATAGATTGTTTCCTGAGCTGTCCCCGTTTCTTCCGGGCGTAATGCCAGAAATCCGTCGGTATTGAGGAACACACAGAACGCATCCAGTTCCGCCGTCAACGCCGTATTCTTTGCAATCCCGGTAATTACGTACTGCCGCGCTTCCCCTTGGGGCGTGGTCATAGAAACCTTATCCCCAATCTGCGTCCCAAGCCTGTCCATTGCGTTTTCATTCAGCGCAATCTCCTCTGCTGTTTCGGGAAATGTTCCTTCTAAGATTTCAGCATCCGGGAACATTTCCTGAAATTCCTTATCGAATCCGCAGATTCCCGTCTCGACTCCCTTTATCTGATAACCGCCCCCAAGATTGTAATTCAACGAGCCATATCGGGCGATTTTCTTTATCTCGGGGCGTTCCCCAAGCAATGCCCCCTGTTCTTCATCCATCACGAATCCCCCATGCCAGCTCCCGTCTGTCTTGACTGCTTGGAAATACTGAGAGCGCATTTCCATATCTGCCATCCCGAAGATTACCGTTACCAGAAATACAGCCAGCGCGATACAAAGCCGGGTCATACGGTTCTGTTTCCTGTGCTGCTTTGCCGAGATTTTGATTAAGTCCAGATAGTGTTTCACTTACACACACCTCCCAGCTCGCTAAGTTTCCCGTCCGATACCCGAAACACCCTGTCTGCCGACGCTGTCAGGTTCATATTGTGGGTAATCATCAGGACTGTCTGCTGGTAATGCCGGGATGCCTTGCACAGAAGCTCCATCACGTCCTGACTGCTCTGGGAATCTAAATTTCCTGTGGGTTCGTCTGCCAAAACCAACGCAGGATGTGTGATGAGCGCCCGCCCAATCGCCACCCGCTGCTGCTGCCCGCCGGATAACTGCCCAGGCAGATGTCTCCGCCGATCCGTTAACCCAAGGACTTCCAAAATCTCGTCTACCCGCCCCGGGTCTGGTTTCTTATAATCCAGCAAAAGCGGGAACATAATATTCTGCTCCACGTCAAGCTCCGGGATGAGGTGGAAGGACTGGAAGATGAAACCAATATTCTGCCTGCGGAAAATGGTGCGTTCGTTTTCCCCCATTGCGAATAAATCCTTTCCGTTCAGGAATACCTTTCCCTTGTCTGCAAAGTCAAGCCCTCCGATACAGTTCAGAAGCGTACTCTTTCCAGAACCGGAAACTCCAACCACTGCGCCGAACTCACCTCTTTCCATGGTGAATGAAACTTGCTTTAATGCCTCCACCCGGGCTTCTCCCGCTCCGTAGACCTTACTCAGGTTCTCTACTCTTAATATTTCCACTGATGACACCTTACCTTTCTTTGTTACTGTTGATTATATACCTTTTGCGGGCATAGATGAATCATAGCATTTTTATCTTACATTCCGGTGAATCGCACCTTACAAATCAGTAAGATTACCGGGGTTCATATATCTTCATATATCTTTTTATAATTCATTTTGGATTCAGGTTAAATCCGAGAAAAAACAAGTTTTATATTGGCGCATCGGTTTTGACTATGTTGTCTGCAGGGGCTTATAACGTATATTTTGATACAAATTCTCCGATTATCTATATATTATGGAGCGTACTTTCCATATGTTTATTTTTTGAAGACAGATTGTGCCACCTGCTTATGCTAAGCGCTGCCCTGATGTATTTCACAGGAATCATTGATACGTTCAGTGTCATGCTGATACAGGTTGTTTTAATAGGCGGAGGGGTTGGCGGCACGGGTATAACATGGTGGATGGAACCTGCCTACCTGCTCTCGTTTTTGGTGTACCTTCTGGTATATCTGCGGCTTTTCAGGAAAAATGACATATACTTGTGCGATATAAAATTTAAGTATAAGTCTGCCCTTCTGGTACAGGGCAGTATTTTCCAGATGTTCTATAATTTTGTTTTTATTTTTTTTGACGAAAATCATGCAGTGTATAATCTGGATGCCTATGTGGTATTTGGCATCAGCATAGTGGGGGTCATATACTCCATTTTTCTTACGCTGGGTCTTGCCATTAAAAACATACTTTCAGACAGGCAGAACAGAGAACTGCAATCTTTGATGTATATGCAAAAACAGCAGTATGATTATCAATTACAGCAGTCGATAGCGGTGCGGTCTTTTAAGCATGACCTGATAAACCATGTGGGCGTTCTCAGAGAGCTGGCAAATCAGAATAAGACAGAAGAGGTCAAAGAGTACATAGATACAATCTGGAATATACAGGACGGGTTTGATTTAAAAATCCATACAGGAGACGGCCTGCTTGATGTAATTCTGAATTATTATTTATATTTGTCGGAAAAGGAAAATATAGATTTTGCAGTAACGGGAAAACTGACCGGGAAAACAGGATTTGAGATGTTTGATATCA
>OFFP01000581.1_pt1 | contig 29818 bp, 20 predicted proteins | sample 1521431 | NCBI WGS metagenome assembly OFFP01 (sample SAMEA3504104, study PRJEB24116) | mouse gut metagenome | biome: mouse gut; feature: mouse-associated habitat; material: faeces | place: Denmark | collected 2011
TCATCCGGGTACGGTAGGTTGAACGCCTTTTTAGTTGCTGTTCAAATGTTCGGAAATAGTTGAACAAATGGGGATTCTGGTGCTCAACATACAAACGAGTTTGTAAAAGGTGTTCTGCCGTAATACCAGCATTTGGCACAATTGCACACAACTCATGTTGTGGTTTAAACCCACACGTAACCAAATCACCAGCACCCTTAATTACTGGGTACATAAGGTCTGGTTCAATCCAAAATTTCTGTTTAGGGCCCAAATTCGTTCGTCCTGCTTCTGGCCTCGTCTCAATCTGCACAAGAAGTCCATCATGTGAAACATTTACTATGTTAACAAAATATAGCCCATTTAAATCACAGGTAATACCTTTACGTCCTTCCGTCCATGTACACCTTCCTGCCAGTCTATTAATTATAGAAAACTCTCCCCTTGGCAAAATGACCCATGGAGAAGAATGACTTTCTACTGGATTTGCCTCATTTATCTCTCTGGTAATACCCAACAGCACTTCTTGTTTAGGGGCATATTCGGGTATTACACGAGACCTTCCAACGGTAGCATCCCATACAGAATATTCAACTGGATAACTTGGCGCATCTGTGGTTTTCTGCGCCATAAAAATTGCAGTTTTATTCGCGGCATCGGGAAATGGGCGTAGGAGTTTTAAGTCTTCCACACATATGGGCTTTAAGTGCATACTTCTATCAATATTGAACCTTCTGAAACCTTCTGAAGAAGCTGATTGGAAATGGGTTTGCGTGAGCAAGAAAATTAGATATCCGTTCTCTCTAAGCCATTTATCAGCTACCGTATATGTAATTAGGCCTGAAATATCCAACTCATTTCCTCCATAAAATGGAGTATTTGAGAAGATATCATACCTCCTACATGTAGGCATAACCCGATTCCTATAAAGCTCCGGCAATTTTGACCATCTGACCCATGGAGGATTGCCGATAACAAAATCAAATTGCCCCGCAGTTGCAGACCAGAAGTAGTTGCGAACAATACGAAACCATATACCATTCCATTGTCTCCTATGTAGATCAAGGACTCGTTCATATGTTGCTGAAAGAACGATTCCCCATTCTGCCGCATCTTCCTCTTGTATTATACTCTCATCAACTATAGTCCGGAGCATATCATCTGCTGCTGCATCTGTTTCAATGCATCGTTCCATTACAGAGAAAACTTCGTCTAAGCGGGTTCTATTTTGAGCCAATTCAGTAGGTAAAGAAATAGTCAGATTAGCGATATTACTGCCAATTACATAATTAACAATTTGATTATCTCCAGTTGGATCTGGTGCTGGTGCATAAATAGCATCTGCCAATAACACTGGAATTTCAATATCTATTCCAGGTGCTTCTAACAGAAGGTCTGAAATTGCAATCAGATAGTTAACCCGTGAGGTTTGAACTGCCAAGGGATTTAAATCAAATCCCCAAACACCATTTGTTATTTTTGGTAAGAGCTGATTTGCGGGTAACGCTGTCTCACTGCGAATCCGGTTAATAATTGCAAGCAAAAAGGAGCCCGACCCACAAGTTGGGTCTAAAAATCGGGCATTCTCAAATGGGCTATTAACCTTATCAAGAGATACTTCAACCAACCAATCGGGAGTATAGAATTCCCCTAAACTCTTTCGCAATGCTCTCGGCACAATGTTTTGGTAAAACCGTTTTAGGACATCATTAGTTTGCGCATGAGCTAAGTCCTGCATCCGATATAATGTTAACTGCATCAATATCCCGCGGATTGAAACGATTATGTTCTCTACAATCGCAGGAGTCACATTACCATCACGACAAGTATCAATGTACCAACTAAATAGAGGTTCTTCAACAAAACCATGGATATGTGTACGTTCATACAGTTGTGAATGCTCTATATCACAGTCAAGCATATCAATTAATCTGTCATTTGTCGCTATTAGTGCATTTTGCGCAAAGTCCGAATATGCCGTTAACTGTGTAATTTGAGAAACAATTTCAGCTGCCAGCAGCTTAATGAGCAAGGAATTAAATGTATGGATCACAAATAGCACTTTGGACAGCTTGTCCGTAGTGTTTCCATGATATGTAAATCCTATTGTTTGTACAATATTTTCCACCTGAGCAGAACTCAGCGTAGCTACTTGTCCATAGAGGGATTTCCACTCCATATAGAGCATTTTTATTTTGTTTGTTTCCGCCGATTCAAGATATACAAACAACGCTTCTGCCAAAGCCTGCATTAAACTGCGGCCATGTTCCGACCCATGTCCAAAATCTGCAATCAAATTATCCGCTGTTAGTGCTCTTCGTTGAGATTGCTTGCACATCTCAAACACCATGGTAACACTTGTCACCGACAGTGGCATAATAGGGCCATGGGCTATATCACCGCCAGTAGTAGGGATATATGCAAATGCAATTGATTCACCATCTATTGCAATTCCAACATACTCTTGGGGAGCAAGCCCGTCTGAGACAGCTTTTGCATTAATGTATCTTGTTAACTCGTCAAGTGCCTCAATAAATTTAGGGCTGGTTGAACTACCATGAAAAAGGCCAGTATTCTTAAATTCTATTATTACCTGATTATAAGACGCATCAGACCGTCCCCGCTCAGCCTGAAATATGATATGTAGAGTGTCTCGCAATGCGTATAACCACCCTAAACGAACCTCTTCTTCAGTCTGCCAAGACATTCTCTCTTGATTTAGGCGTTCATAAATCTCAACATACATCAATACACCGCCCCCTTACCAACTCTCATTACAATCCCGTATGTATTATATCATCGAAAACTGCCACTGGCAATATAAAATTGGGGAGCAGTTCCCAAGGAATGCCCCCCCAATATTTTACCTCATGCGTAGATGATTTCTGCGTTTACAATCTCGGTTGCCGACGCCCGAATATTGTTCATTTGCCTCACCCACATCATAGGATCATCGGCTTTCAGTATCTCGGTAACGCTCTGGGCCTGGGCAATCTGCCGAATAATGGTATTCAGCCGTTCCTGGGCCTGCTGGTCAATATCGGCAAGATAGCTGTTCAGGCTGCCGCCGAGCAACAAGCTGGTATAGCGGGCCTTGCGGTATTCCCTAATGTACCGCAGGTGCCGTTGGCCCCATATGCCGACAGGTTGTTTTTCTTCAGCGGGTACAGTCAGACAGGGAAAGTAGTAGTCGCCAATCAGCTCATACCACAGGCCGTTGCTTTCGTCAAAAATGTACTTGTCCATTTTGAAATCCTCCGCTATAATATATTCGCACATACGTCACAGTTCCCCGATTGCCACACGTTGTCATATCCTGTTGCGAGATTTTCTTGCCCTTGCTTTTGCCCTTATGGGCAGTTGGGGCAAGGGTAAACTTGTGTGAAACCGAATAAAGGGATAAGGCGAGTACACTGCGAAAAATCCTTTGTTTTCAAGGGTTTTGGAGGACTTTATTGAAAACCCACGGCGAACGATAATCGCTCATAAAATCGTAGTATTCAAATTCCGATTTATTGGGCAGTTATCCGCCAAATGAATCGCTGCCCGCTTTGGATATTTTAACGAATCGTTTGACGAAACCACTTTCAGCAACACCAATCTGAAAAGAGAGTACGGGAGCGTCCAAACGCGCAGTTAAAGGAGATCAAAACAGACAAATGGTCAGAAGGGTCGACCAACTGCCTTATCTGTTGTTTTTCCCCTCCGTTAGCACTTTCGTGAACCTTGATACAGGTAGAGTCCAGGCTCATGTTTTTCATATCTGCATCTGCGGACAATGCGCGAAATATGGGTTCCAATGTACCATCATCCCGCTATTTGACAAATCGGGCATACACAGACTGCCTGGGGCCATACGCCTCCGGCAATTCCCGCTTCTGTGCTGACATGCAATTTGTGCAATATTTATTTTTCAAACATGGCCTGGATAGTATCTACATGAGTTAAGCGCGGATAGCAGCCCAAATGGCGCTACAATGAACATGTACCGCGGCGATAAAAGTAACCGAGGTCTTGGCATATGCCCTTGCGTTGGGATTCCAGGGGCTGATTCGTCTGACCCGTGTGTTGACTCCATCCACTCTAATAATTCCCGCATGGTATACCCTCCTGCCTTTTTCCTTTATTTTACCACACGGGCGGCCTTGTTTATAATTTTTTTACTCATGCGTTTGTCGTGAACCGGGATATTTTGAAATTGACAAATTCAAACAGATTCGCTATAATAGCTATGTGTGTAGGGCGAGGAGAACCGCCGCCTGGACCCATCCATGCACCAGTAACTTAGTTGGATAGAGCGTCCACCTCCTAAGTGTGCGTAGTTCGTCCGCCAGTGGCACCAAAAATTCCATATGCGTCCGTAGCTCAGCAGGATAGAGCGTCCGCCTCCTAAGCGGAAGGCCAGCGGTTCGAATCCGCTCGGGCGTACCATTTTTGCCGTAAACATCGCTGTTTGCGGCGTTTTTCTGCATTAAAAGTTCAATAAGCGATTTACGAAATTCGCAAAGCGTCTTAGAGAACCACAGAGTTGGCACTGGTAATTAAATACGAAGTGATTTGGGGATTTTTGTTAATTTGGCACCATCTGGCTCATATCTCTGAATCGGCCTTTCCAACATTCTGGCCGCTTAGGACACTGGCCAACATCTCACGCAGTTCAGGCGACTTCTGGAGCTGATCCACAAGAGCGGCAAGATCAAAGGCTGTAGGTGCTGGCGGCTCCGGGGCCCGGACACCGCGCAGGTCAGGGTTAGAATAGAACGCGGCCTCAAACTTTTGGGCATTGACCTTCCGGTCTTCATCAAGGATATGTGCATAGATTTCCGTCAGCATCTGTGCCTGTGCATGGCCGGTATCGCCTTGGGTTGCCTTGAGATCACCATGATTCAATTTCAGCTTATATGTCGCGCTGGAGTGACGCAGGGAATGGAAAACCACATTAGGAAGTTTTGCGTCCCGCTTGAGCCGGTTAAAAGCATTCTCAATCACCTTTGTCTCACAGGGCCGTCCATTAGCCAACGCAACCACGAGATCATGATCTTGATACTCGCTGCCAAGGAAACCTTTCTGCTTTTCCTGTGCCTCTCTCCACTCTCGCAGGATATAGGCAAGCGTTTCAGGGATCCACACTTTCCGGACGCTAGTCTCCGTCTTGGGGGTCTTGAGAACGATTCGCGTCTTCTGTCCTTCCAAATACATGGTGCGAGGGAAAATTTTGATAATCTCTTCTTTTCCCAAGGTTTCAATCGTTTCCTCTTTGATCCTTGCCAGTTCTTTGTCAATCACAATATAGGCATCATTACGGACTATATTTTCATCCGAAATGTGAGTATTCTCCCAGGTCAGGCCCAAGATTTCACCCATACGCATGGAACAGGCAAAGGCAAGGTTCATGGCTACATAGAGCTTCGGGTCACGGCAAGCATCCAGTGCATCGCTGATCGTCTTCACGTCCCAAATGGCCCGCGGCACCTTTTTCACCTTCGGCAGGGTTGTATCCTCAAAAGGATTTCGCTCAACAATCCCCCAGCGCACTGCCTGTTTGAAGGCCGACTTTAAGAGTTTGTTGATATGTTCAATGTTATTGGGTGAAAGAAATTCCGTTTTCGGCGCTCGATTATTGACAGTGACACTTTTCGTTTTCTGCAGCCGTGTAATCAAACGATCTGCAGCGAGACAATCAATACTCTGTACCAGTTCCCCGCCGATAAGCGGATTGATGTAGTTCCGGATTAAAGCTGTGTTGGACTCATAAGTGTGGGGCCCCCATTTCTTTTCGCCATAAAGTTCAACGAAGTTGTCCAAAAACTCACTGACAGTCAGTTTGCTGGGGGCAATGAAACGATTGACTTTCTGCTTATACTCCACCTCAGCCTTACGCTTTTTCGCCTCTGCCTCGGTGTCGTAGGGTTCCCATTTTTGCTTGCGCTCACCAGTATCGGTGATGTAGTAGTAGACGACATTGAATTTGTTTCTGCGTTTTTTGATAGACGCCATGATTACACTCCTCTTTTAAGTAATCTGGCTATCTAACCATTCATCAAAGGATTTTTTGGATATGCGAATTGCTGTTCCGATTCGTACCGTTTTGAAATGTCCCTTTTTTACAAGTTCATATGCGGAAGATGTGCTGATTCCTAAAAGGTTTGCAATTTCCTCTACACGATAGACCCGCTTATCAGGGACACTGTTGAGTACAGATGCTGGCGAGATGTGGCCTAGATGCCATTGAGTGTTATTATCCCAGACATACCCCTCAACAGGAGGCGTTCTACCTTCATCTTGTGGAGAAATACGGTCTCCATGCCACTGGAGGCAGCGACTACCATGGAGAACTGGTAAAACCGGACATCCAGCTGGCGGCTTTGCCGCTGGAAACTAGGTGGTTGACGAATCCTTAATGCCGCAATGTGGACATAGGCTTTCTTGTTCAGCTCGCTGATAGTGGCTGGCGATACCTTGCTGCGCCACAACGTCTCAGTTATGTCCCGTATTCTGCGGATCGAGACACCAGCCAAGTACATCTCGATGAGCGCTTCCTCCACATTCTCTCGGACTAATTTCTTGATCTGTCATTTGATTGCTTCCTCGTTTAGTTGTACAATTTCCCGGACATGGTTTGTAGCCTCTTTTTAGAATGGTGTGTCGCAACTTCATTCTACAGAGACCTGCAAACCGTGTTTCATTTTTCCCTCCATTCTTTTTGCGCAACACCCTGCCACTCTGGGCAAAATAAAAGGCGGAAGGGACAGGCGAATAGACAGCAAAAGCCCTTACCGGCGCTGCCACCGGTAAGGGCTTTGTTATTGTTTTTGCAGGGAGAGGATTCATTCGTACCAGTCCCCGCGACCCATGGGCTTCACGCCGGCCAGTGGGACCGGCGCGTGGGTGCTGGGGGCCCAGTTGAGCGCGTCTCCCGTCCGGATCAGCACACCGGCTTCCAGCAGCGCGGAGGCCAGTGTCTGAGGCAGGGAGGCGGGCCCTTCCGCCGGGTCCTGACCGCACTGCGGAGCCAGCAGCGCATAGATGTCCGGGAAAGCTTCCTCCAGTTCCCGGGATACATAGAGGACGCCGCCCGCCAGATAGGCGGCGTAGGGACGGAGACAGCGCCGCCGGGGGGTCATCGCCGCTTCGCAGCGCATCGGACTGGCGCAGGGGAGGAGGCTCTTGCCGTCCCCGGGAAACCATGCGTCCACATTATAGTAAAAATGGATGTCCGCGATCCGGTCAAAGGCGGGGACGGATGCCTCCGCCCGGCCCTGGGCATCGGTGACCGTCTCCACACGGATGGGGGCATCGTTCTGGGCGTGGGTACATGCGGTTCCGTCCGGATCCCAGTAGGGCGTGAAGCGGAAGACGACCCTCTGACCGGGCAGGGGGATGCCGCCCTGTGTCAGGACGGCGGCGTAGGCGTTGCGGTACTGATCCTGCTCCGGCGTCATCAGCCGTTCCAGAGACAGCTCCGCCGCAGCCGGAGGCCGTCCCTCCACACGGAAGAAGTCAGCGGCGATATACATATCCGCCTGCCCCAGAGCCACGTCTCCGCCGAAGTGGCCGAAGCAGGCCAGAGAGCCGTCCGGCAGAAGCTGGAGGCTGGGCTGGTACAGGCTGGCAGGGATCCCGGGCAGCGGGGACCAGTTGTTCCCCAGATCGGCGGAGCAGCTGTAAGGCTTGTTGCGCCGTGCGCCCACCAGAAGGTCCCCCTCCAGACAGACGATACTCTCCGGCAGGAAACCGCCCTGGGGATCCTTTTCCGGATCCGGGGGACCTCCCGAACCGATGGGGAGCAGGGGGCCGTTCAGGAAGCGGTCCCCCTGACGGCGGACCAGCTGTCTGGCCGCGGGAGTGGCTTGCACGTCTCCCGCCAGCAGCAGCAGCGTCCCATCGGACAGCTCCGCCATATCGTACTCGTGGGCGCCGGTGCCGGGGAGGACATAGTGGGGGCCGGAGTACCGGACGCCGTCCCGGCTGTGCAGCAGGAAGGTCTGGATCTTATTCAGATACGTCTCTCCCGGCAGCATGGTGTTCCGGGTGGCCCGGGGCAGTCCTTCGCCCCAGGGAGTGCCGTACATGCTGGCCAGCAGCAGAAAGGAGCCGTCCCGCAGGCGGCGGATCCGCCACAGATAGGGAGCGCATCCTTCCAGAAGCCGGTCTGTGGTGCGCCAGGTGGTCCCGCCGTCCCGGCTCTCCCGCACCAAAATGCCGTCTCCCCCGCCGGTGCCGCCGGCGTTGCGGTCCGGGCACGTCAGCCCCACGATCCGTCCGTCCGGGAAGCCGGTGCAGCAGAAAGGACCCTCCTCCAGAGGGCAGCGGCCCGATTCCCGGTAGCTCCGCCCGCCGTCCTCGGAAAGGAGGTACACCCGGTAGGACTGCTCCTCGGATCCGCCGCATTCCACGGAACAGTAGGACACCGGCGCGCCGATGGCTTCGCCCAGCTCCAGCCTGGGCGGGCGGAAACCGGTGTTCTTTTCCCGGACGGTCTCCTTGAAGCTCAGCCCCAGACGGCCGTCTCCATAATCGAAGGCGGCGGTCCAGGCGGCAAAGCCGGGACGCTGGGGCGGAAGGTATATCGTGCGGCGCTCATGTCCCACCGCAGATGCGCTGCGCGTTTGCTGTTTCATCGTGTATCCTCCACATTCAGATTTGAAGCCTCTTCCCTGTATCCGGGCTGCCCGAAGCGGTCAGGGGAGAAAAGCGGGTACCGCCTCCGGCCGGCCCGTCTCCCCGGAGCGCCGGGCCGCCAGACAGCAGGCGGCGCTGGCAAGCCCGCTGGTGAGCCCGGCTGGCGAGGGCTTTCCGTCCATCACCGACAGGAAGGCAAGGGCCAGCCGCTGGTCCCCGCCGAAGTGGTTGCCGGTGTTGATGATCCTGTGGGTCACCGTCTGAGGCGTGCGGTAGTCGTCGTGGCGGATCTCGCCGGTGTAGAAGTCGAATTCCGCGCTGCCCTCGGTGCCGATCAGGCGGCAGCCCCGGCGTGCGCCGGTGCGCTTGACCACGAAGCTCTGGCTGTAGCTGATGAGCAGCCCGCTGGGGCAGGTGAAGATGGCGCAGGCGTTGTCCTCGTTGCCGGTATCCACGGCGAAGCAGCAGGCGTCCCCCTGAACATCATCCTTTTGAATGCACTCCACCACGTAGCTGCTCTCCGGACAGGTGCGGTAGTCCGGACAGTCCGGACAGCGGAGGCCTGCCGGGCGGTCTCCTTTGAAATAGAGCTTGGCTGTCTGGGCAAAGGCTTGAACAGGAGTCTCGCCGGTAAGATAAGAGATGTAGTCGATGTCGTGGGTGGCCTTTTGCAGGAACAGTCCGCCGGTCAGGGAGGGGTCCCGGTACCAGCTGTGATAGTAAACGCTTCCATAGGGCACATTATTTACAGCCTGCACCATGGTCAGACGGCCCAGGACGCCGGAGGATACAATGCGCTTCATCTCCTGGACGACGGCGCACAGCCGCAGGGGAAAGGACACCACCACTCTGTCCTCCTGCCCCCGCCCGGCTTCCGCCAGGGCGGCCAGCTGCGCCTCGCTGATGGCGACAGGCTTCTCCAGAAAGAGGGGCAGGCGGCGGTCCAGGACTTTCAGGGCCATAGGGGTGTGCAGGGGGCACCGGGTACCGATGAAGACGCCGTCGGGACGGCACTCCTCCAGCATCTGCACCGGGTCCGTGTAATAGGAGGCGGAGGCGAAGAGGGGATCTCCCTCCGTACCGGCGCGTGCCGCCTCCGGATTGGGTTCGCAGACTGCGGCGGCCTCCACGCCGGCCTCCAGATCCCGGAAAGCGGACAGCATGGTCTTCGAGCGCAGGCCGTAGCCGATAAATGCGATTCGATAGCTCATAGGACGCTCCTTTTTGTTCATTCGAAAATTATTAGTTTAATACTAAAAATAATTGCTAATAAAAACTAAAGCACTCGCGCAAAAAATTATCAATTTTTTATGGATGAACTAATTGACATACGGGCAACTTGTTGATATACTACACTAAAAGGCGCGATAAATCAAGACTAAGTTGATGCTATTAACAAAAAACTCTGCGCGCTGCATCGACAAACCCCGGCAAAACGGATATTAAGCTAGCTAATATTTTGAATATTATTAATTGAAGGGTGATGTGATGATGCAGAAGAAGAAAGATGGAGCAGCTCGGACACCGCCGTTGGGAACGCTGGAACGATGCCGGGACCGGGGGCGGCGGTTCTGGAAGTACCTGCGCCGGTACTGGTTCCTCTATATGCTGGTGGTGCCGGGATTTATTTTTATGATCGTGTTCCACTACGGCCCCATGTACGGCATCCAGCTGGCGTTCAAGGACTACAAGCCGGCGCTGGGTGTGTGGGGGTCTCCCTGGGCGGGGCTGGACCACTTCAAGACCATGTGCATGGACCCGGATTTCTGGCGGGCGCTGAAAAACACCCTGATTTACAACTGCGAATACCTGGTAATCGGTTCGGTGTTTACGATCTTCCTGGCCCTGATGCTGAACGAGCTGCGGCTGAAGCGGACCAAAAGCGTGGTACAGACGGCGGTATATCTGCCTTACTTCCTGTCCTGGGTGGTGATGGCCGGTCTGGTGCAGGTGTTCCTGGAGTATCCCTCCTCCTCCGGAGAGATGGGGGGCGTCATCAACCAGATCATCGGCGTCTTCGGCGCTGAGCCCATCAATTTCATGACCAGGCCGGATCTCTTCCGGGGGATCGTCATCACGGCGGCGCTCATCAAGAACACCGGCTATGGGACGATCATCTATCTGGCCTCCATGGCGTCCATCAATCCCACCCTTTATGAGGCGGCGAGGGTGGACGGGGCCAACCGGTGGCAGATGATGCTGTGGATCACCATCCCGGCCATCATGCCCACCATCGTCATCAATCTGATCCTCAACGTGTCCAGCCTGTTCTCGGCGAACTTTGACCAGTTCTATAATCTGGGCAATAACTACGTACTGTCCACCGGCGATGTGCTGTCCACCTATATCTACCGCATCAGTCTGGGCGGCGGCACCCAGTTCGAGCTGTCCACGGCGGTGAACCTGGTCAGCCAGATGCTGGGACTGGTCCTGGTGTTCTTTACGAATAAGGCCGCCAACAAGGTGGACGTTATGGGTATCTTTTAAGGAGGCGGAGATATGAAACGATCCTCATCCGGGACGGCGGCCCGGCGTTCCATGTATACCCGGTTCGGGTTCAACTTCTACGATATTTTCATTGCCATATTCTGCATCGGCTTCGGCATCATCTGCTTTTATCCCCTGTGGTACTGTGTGGTGGCTTCCGTCATGCCCTACGAGGAGTATGTCAAGGGGGGCATGATGCTCTGGTTCAAGGGTTTTGACCTCCAGTATTATATCCAGATCTTCGGCACCAGGGCATACGTCAACAGCCTGTGGATCTCCGTGGCCAAGACGGTGCTGGGTACGGTCCTGTCCCTGCTGGTGACCTCCACCATGGCCTACGCCGTCAGCAAGAGCCACATCAAGGGGATGAAGTTCATCAACCTGCTGGTGGTGTTCAACCTCTTCTTCGCCGGCGGCCTGATCCCCACCTATATGCTCTACCGGGACCTGAATCTCATTGGCCGGTTCCTGGTCATGGTCATTCCCGGCGCTCTGAATATCACCTATTTTATCATCATGCGCAACTACTTCTCCTTCTCGGTGCCCAAGGAGCTGGAGGAGGCGGCGCTGCTGGACGGGTGCAGTGAGTTCACCTCATTCTTCCGGGTGGTCATGCCCCTCAGCCGGAGCATGATGGCGGCGGTGGGGCTGTTCATCGCGGTCATTCACTGGAACGACTACTACAGCTACATGATGTATATCAGCAACAAGCCGGAACTCCAGCCCTTTGCCTGGATCCTCCGCCGGATGCTGACGGACAAGTCCATGATGAACCAGATCCGCAACGGCGCGGTAAACATGGGCTTCGACCTGCCGCCTCCCATGGGACTGCGGATGGCCACGATCATCTGCGCCGTTATCCCCATCGTGGTGGTGTACCCCTTTATCCAGCCCTTCTTCACCTCCGGCATGACGCTGGGGGCGGTTAAGGAATAAACAGAACCAGACAGAACAAAACAGATCAACAGGAGGAATCGAACGATGAAAAAGACGCTATCTCTCATCCTTGCCCTGCTGATGACAGCTGCGCTGCTGGCGGGCTGCGGCGGTGGAAAGGACGGCCAGAAGGACGATCAGCCCGGCCAGTCTCAGGACAATGACACATCGACCCCCTCCGCTCCGGCTGAAGGGGAGGGGAACGCCGCCCGGAAGCATGTGAAGGTCCGCTTCGCGCAGTTCGGCAACAATCTGGACGATGCCGACGGCTATGCCAACGATCCCATCCGTGCCGCCATCGCGGAGGCTGTGAACATCGACCTGGAGTACGACACCGGTACAGAGGGCTTTGACGACCGCATGGAGACCGAGCTGTATACCGGCGGCGCTGCGGACCTGTTCCCCACCTGGGGCCAGTCCGACAAGATCGCCAGTTACATCGAGAACGAGCTGGTGGTCAACATCGGCGACATTGTCAACGCCGAACCGGACCGCTACCCCACGCTCCATAAGATGATTAACTCCGCAGAGTACAAAGCGTACAACAAGCTGTATACCGGCGATGAGAACGCCGCCTACGCCATCTACTCCATCGCCGCCTTTGCCGATCCATCCTTTGGCGGTGTGCCCGTCTATAACCAGCACATTCTGGACGCGGTCAACGGCGGGAAGGTCCCCGGCACGGTGGATGAATTCCTGGCCTACTGCGAGGCCGCGGGCGCAGGCGGCTATGTGGGCTGGTGGCCCCGGAACGACAAGCTGACCAACTGGGGCGAGATCGACGCCACCCTGGGCCTGCCGCAGGGCACCAGCATCCAGTATCCCAACGTGGGCGGCTCCATGTCCGGCGTGGTCCTCTCCGGCCAGCTGGGTACGGATTCCGAGCATTGGACGATCTCTGCCACCTCCGAGGCCAGCCAGAACGTGGTCCGGCAGCTGTCCCAGCTCCATAAAAACGGCGGTCTGGATCCCAGCATCGGTATCAAGGGCGACTTTGACGACGCTTACTCCGATTTCGGTACCAGCAAAATCGGCGCGGTGAACTTTGGCTTCGGCTATCCCGGACAGTTCCGCGACTTCTACAAGAGCGCCTGGCTGGCCGCCAATCCGGACGCGGTCATCGACGACCTGACCGTGGGCACCGCCCTCAAGGGAGCCGATGGCTATGGTGCGATCTACCAGACCGGTACCTGGGTCAACTCCCACTACTTCATCCCCTATTCCTGCAAGGATCCCGACCGGGTGCTGGATCTGGTGGAGTTTGTGGCCTCCAACGCCGGACAGGATCTGCTGCACAACTGTGTGAACGGCCAGTACAATACCGCCGTGGGCGCGGACTACTGGAAGAGCGTGGACGAGCCTTACGGCTACGGCGACGGCCGCTGCAAGTACGTGTGGTTCAGCTACATGTTCAGCGGCGTGGAGTACTATGCCGACTTTGAGAACAACGACTGGTGGGAGGCCGTGGCCAACCCCGTGGACTTCAGCAACAACTGGGCAACCGAGGAGGACGCTGCTCTGGTGAACAGGGCGCAGGAGAGCATCTCCACCTTCGTGGACGATGTCATCACCCCGCTGCCCGCCTATTACAACATGATCGCCCTGCCCGCCGAGGCCACGGAGATCATTAACAAGCTCAAGACCGTGACGGACGAGTACCTGACGCAGTTCCTGGGCGGCCAGCTGGATGTGGAGAACGACTGGGCTCTCTACGCGGCGGCCTATGAGGACGCCGGTGCTGCCGGGCTGGAGCAGATGATAAACGATGCGGTAGCCACCGCCCGTACCACTTACGGCGGCTGATCCCCTGAGGGGCCGCTGCCGGCACACATGATTTGACAAACGCGCCCGATTTCGGGTGCGTTTGTCAAAGTTGTGCCCTGTCCTGCGGAGAGGGCGCGGAAGACCATCTGGGAGGAAAAACATGGATTTTGGTGTAACCATTGAGCGGGGCGCCGTCCCCTGGCAGATCTTTCAGCAGGACCGGAACGGACGGGCGGCCATCGCCCTGTCCGGCTCCTGCCGGAGGATCCGGCAGTCTTTTGAGCTGCCGCTGACGTTTGAAGAGGTGGACGCCGGCGCGGTCACGGTCAAAGCCCGGATCGCCCTGGAGTCCAGCGGGGAGAGCGTATGTCCCTGGACGGAGTGCCGGGTGGAGCCGGACCTGCGGTGGAGCGTAGAATTTTCCGTCCCTGCCGGGGGGCTCTACCGGGTGGAGACTTATATGGAATATGCGGGCTGGGACGGCCTGTCCTCCACCCGTGGGGACATGGTCCACCACATCGGCGTGGGGGATGTGTTCGTGGCGGCGGGGCAGAGCAACGCCGCCGGACGGGCCAAAAACCCGGTGGAGGACCCGCCGGAGCTGGGGGTCCACCTCCTCCGGCCCAGCGGGCGGTGGGATCTGGCCGTTCATCCCATGGGGGAAACCACCGGCGCGGTCCATCTGGGCCACTTTGAGAACCACAATCCGGGGCACTGCCCCTGGCTCCACTTTGCCAGACTCCTGAAGCGGGAGCTGGGCTATCCCATCGGCATCGTCATGAGCGCCTACGGCGGCGCGCCCCTGCGGTGGTGGAATCCGGAGGAGAACGGGGCCCTCTGCGGCAATATGCTCCGCCAGCTGGCGGACTATGACCTCCATCCCAAAGGGATCCTGTGGTACCAAGGGGAGGCGGAGGGGTACGAGAACGGCGCGGAGACCTATCTGGACCGGTTCTCCGCCTTCGTTCAGGCCCTTCGCGGCAGTCTGGGACAGCCGGATCTGCCTGTGGTCACCGTCCAGCTCAACCGGTGCATGACGCCCTGCGGTCTGGAGCTGGACCGCCAGTGGGGGATGGTCCGTCAGGCCCAGAGGGACGCCGCCCGGCGGCTGGACCGGGTCTGGGTGGTGCCTGCCATAGACCTGTCCCTGTATGATTTCATCCACAATTCCGCTCAGAGCAATCTGGTGGTGGGGGAGCGGACCGCGCGGTGCCTGCTGGCGGAGGTCTACGGACGGGAACTGGAATGGCGGGCCCCGGAGGCGGAGAAGGCGGTGCGCCTCGGACCGGACAGGGTTGCGCTGCGGTTCAAGCGGGTGTATAATTGGCTCAACCCCTTTGAAGTCGCGCCGGAGGCGCTGCCCTTCGAGGCGGAGGACGGTCAGGGGCTGGTGCGCCCCTCGGCCTACACCACGGGGCGGGATGTTCTGAAGCTGACCTTTCCCCGTCCTCTGGAGACGGGGGCGGTCCTCCACGGTGCGTGGCGGTGTGACCCGGGCCCCTGTATCCCCTGCGACTGTATGCGGATGCCCATGCTGGCCTTTTACGGTCTGGCGGTCCAGGAACCCTGAATGGAGGCGGCGATGGATCCTTTTGTCTATTCTTTTCGTTTTTGCTGCGACCCGGACTTCAATGACCGGCGGGAGCTGGAGAGTCTGGGCCGCTACATCCCGGAGGCCCGCATCGACGACGTGGCGGTCTTCTGCAACGTGGAGGAGCTGAATACCGGACACATGACCCTGTCGGAGCAGGACCGGTATCTCCGGCTGCTGGAGGATACGGCACGGGTGCTGGAGCCCCATGGGACGGCGCTGTCGGTGAACCACTGGCACAGCATCATGCACGCGGATCTGGGCAAACGGATGAGCCCGGAGCTGCCCTTCCGGCCCATGGTGGATGTGGAGGGCCATGAGGCCCGGCTGTGCGTATGTCCTCTGGATGAGGGCTGGCAGGAGCATCTGGCGGCTCTCTATGCCCGCTATGCCGCCCTGCGCCCCCATATCCTCTGGGTGGAGGACGATTTTCGCTTCCACAACCACGCGCCTCTGGTGTGGGGCGGGTGCTTCTGCGAGGCCCACATGGCCCTCTACTCCGAGCTGGCCGGACATCCTGTGTCCCGGGAGGACTTTATCCGGGGCGTCCTCCGGCCGGGGAAGCCCCACCCCTACCGGAAGATCTGGCTGGAGGTCTGCCGCCGGACTCTGGTGGAGGTGGCGGCGAAGCTGGAGCGGGCGGTCCACGCCGTCAGTCCGGAGACCCGGCTGGGCCTCATGAGTTCCCTGCCTCAGGTCCACGCGGCGGAGGGACGGGACTGGCATGGCCTCCTGCGGGCCTTCGCCGGGGAGGCGTGCCCCCCGGTGGACCGTATCCATCTGCCCGCCTACGCTGAAATGGCCCCGTGGCAGTATCTGCTCCGGTTCAACATGGTCTCCATGGCCAACAGGGCGCTGCTGCCGGAGGACACGCTGGTATACCCGGAGCTGGAGAACTATCCCTACTCCCGGTTCTCCAAGTCTCTGGCCTTCACCCGGTTCCAGCTTTTGACCAGCCTGCCCCTGGACCCGGCGGGCATGACCATCGACCTGTACGACCTCAACGGCAACGGCATCGTCTGGGAGGACGGGTATCAGGACATGCTGAGGGAGGTCAAACCCTTCCTCAACGGGATGAAGGAGAGCGGCGCGTTCGCGCGGGAACAGATGGGTGTGCGGGTGCTGCTCAGCGAACGGTCCTCTTACACGCTGCACACCCGGTGGGGAGAGGGGATGGAGGAACTCTATCCTCAGGAAGCGTTCTTTGCAGGATACCTGTCCGCCTGCGGCGTGCCCTTCCGGTTCCAGACGGACATCCCCGCCGGGGAGACCGCCGCCGTTTCCGGACAGTTCTTACGAAATCTGGCGGAAGAGGATGTCCGGCGGCTGTTCCGGGACAATTTCGTCCTGCTGACCGGGGACGCGCTGGAGACGCTGGAGGATATGGGGCTGGGGGAGCTGGCGGACCTGAAGAGCCTGCGGTGGATGGAGCAGGACTGTGGGGAGTATACCTTTGAGCAGGTGGTGAGCGGCAGGTCTTACGGCGGCATCCCCCGGGCCAGAGCCTCGGCGGTCCTGCTCAGCAGCGACGCGGTGCTGGCGGAATACGGCGGGGAGACGGAGGTATATTCCGCATTTTATGACGCCTTCCGCCACAGGACAGGGCCGGCGCAGGTGGTGGCAAAGGGACGGGTGATGGTGTTCCCCTTCGGCCGCCTGTCTGGCCCCACGGCCATGCCCCAGATGTTCCTGAACAACCTGCGGCGGGAGATCCTCCTGGACATCCTCCGCCGCAGGGCCCGGTTGAACGCGCCTGTGGTGGAGGGGCCGGCGTACCTGCAGCCCTACTGCACGGGAGACGGGGAGCGGATGTATGTATACCTGGTCAACGGAGCCATGGACCCGGCGAAAGGCTGGCGGCTGCACATGGGCGGCGGGGGCTGGCGGCGGGCTGGGCTGTACTTCAGTGACGGGCGGCGGGAGGAGATGGAGGTATCTCCCGATGAGGAGTCCATTGCTTTCCCGCAGGCGCTGGGCGTGATGGAAACGGTGCTGATCGCTCTGGACAAAGAACAGGAGGACCGATAATGAAAGCGACCATAATCGAGCGCAACTGGGTGGTGGAGTGGTTTGACGAGCGGCAGTGCTACCACATGCCCAGCCTGACCATGGCGGACAACGGCGATCTGCTGGCGGTCTGGAACGGCGGCTTTTTGCAGTGGAACGGGGACCCCATGGGCCGGGACGCCAAGGACTGGGTGTCCGTATTGCCCCGTGGGGGACACGTGTGGTCCAATCCGGACGCCGTGGGCTGTGACATACGCTACTGCTGCCATGACCCCATTTTCATCAAAAACAACCGGGGAGAGATCATCCTCCTCTTTGCCAAGTTTCTGGACACGGAGACCAATTTCCTCACCTGGTGCAATGGCCGGGACCAGCTGTGGATGCGGAAGACCAGGGACTGCGGACGCACCTGGGAGCCGGCGAAGCCCGCCGGCATCCAGTCCGGCCACGCCTCCAACGACAGCGCCCTCCTGCCGGACGGCACCATTGTCTTCGCCTCTACCAGCAGCGAGCTGCCGGACAAATATTTCGGCGCGGTGCGTATTTATCTCTCAAAGGACGGCGGCGATACCTGGGAGGCGGGAGCCCTTCTCAGCGCCGGGGACGGAAATCTGATCCGGGAGCCTGCCGTCTGCCTGCGCCCGGATGGGAAGCTTCTGCTGTTCACCCGCACCTGCCCCGGCAGTACCGGCTGGGGGACCGAGGGCGGGAAGTCCCTGCCCTCCTACCGGGCGGAGAGTCTGGATGGCGGGCGGAGCTGGAGCCAGCCGGTCCCCTGCGGCATTTTGAACAACGAGTCCAAGATCGACGTCATCAGCTGGGACGAGCGGACCATCCTCATGGCCTACAACGATACCCCAGAGACGGACTGGCACGAGCGCAGTCCCCTGACGCTGGCCTGTTCCCACGACGACGGCCTGACCTGGGAGAACGTTATCCAACTGGCGCCGCCCCCCGGCAACAAGTGTCAGCCCGCCATGTGCCGGGATATGGACGGGCGGCTGCACGTGATTTACATGCACCGGCATACGGCTATCGAGCATCTGGTACTGGAATTGGAGGAGTAATTTATGGCGGAGTTGGAGCTTCAGCTGCTCAGCAGTCTGGATAAGGTGTTCTGGGACGGCTGCGACTGTCCCCACCTGGTGGAAGAGGACGTGATGCTGGAAAACGAGCAATACGCGTTTCAGGCGGCTTTCTGCTACCGGGATGAGAAAAATCCCTCGAGAGTCTTCGGTTCCTGCGCCCTGGAAGGGATGGAGGGGGAACTGCGCCAGGTGGAGAGCGTCCCCAGCCGTCTGGCCGCCGTGCCGGAACAGCTGGACGCCATCCGCCGGGAGCCGGGCTGGTACCCGGACGTGCTGGCGGACGGAGAGCAGATCCGGGTCCTGCCGGGGCAGTGGGGGAGCGTGTGGGTCACCATCCCCGGCGGCGCGCCGGGAGAGCGGACTGTCAGCGTGACGCTGACCGTTGGGGAGACCTCACAGACCGCCCGCCTGCGGCTGCGGGTCCTGACGGAACGCCTGCCGGCGCAGAAGCTGATCTTTACCCAGTGGCTCCACTGGGACTGCATTGCCCGGCAGCACCGGACGGAGATGTTCAGCGAACGGTTCTGGGAGCTGCTGGAGGCGTATGTGAAGACGGCGGCGGACTATGGCATCAACATGCTGCTCACCCCCATCTTCACGCCGCCGCTGGATACGGCGGTAGGCGGGAGCCGGATGCCCTGCCAGCTGGTAGATGTCCGGGAGGAGCCGGAGGGCGGCTGGCGTTTCGGCTTTGACCGGCTGAAACGGTGGACCGGGCTGTGCCGCCGGCACGGGATAGAGCGCTTTGAGCTGTCCCACCTCTTCACCCAGTGGGGGGCTAAAGCCACCCCCGCCATCTGGGCGGAGACGAGAGAGGGGAGGAAGCAGATCTTTGGCTGGCACGTCCCCAGCGACGATGGGGGTTATGCCGCTTTCCTGCGGGCTTTCCTGGCGGAGCTGGATGGATTCCTGCGGCGGGAGGGGCTGGCGGACCGGTGCGTCCTCCATATCTCCGACGAGCCGGGAAACGGGGCCATGGAGCTGTACTGCCGCACCGCCGCCCTGGTGGCGGAGGCCATGCCGGGATACCCCATCATGGACGCCATGAGCGACTACGAGATCTACCGCCGCAGCGGCATCCGGATCCCGGTGGCGGCACTGGATGAGATAGAAACCTTCGTGGAGAAGGACGTCCGGCCGCTGTGGGGCTACTACTGCTGGGTGCAGTACAGGGGCGTCAGCAACCGGTTTATGAGCATGCCCTCCCTGTCCACCCGGATTCTGGGGGTACAGGCGTGGCTGTACCGGCTGGAGGGCTTCCTGCACTGGGGGCTCAACTTCTACAACAGCCAGTTGTCCCTGGGGAGCATCGACCCCTACGCCGTGACGGACGCAGACGGGACGTTCCCCTCCGGCGATGCCTTTTCCGTGTACCCTGTAGAGGACGGGTGCGTGCCCTCCCTGCGGATGGCGGTGTTCCGGGAGGGCCTTCAGGATCTGCGCGCGCTGGAGCTGCTGGAGGAGAAGCTGGGCCGGGCGGCGGTGGAGGCGATTATCCGTGAGGAGCTGGGCCGGGTGACCTTCCAGGAGTGGCCCCGTGATACGGAGCGGTTCCTCCGGTTCCGGCGGCGGGTCTGCCGCGAATTGGGAGAAGCATAGCATCAGGGCCGGGCCCGCTGGAAAGCGGGTCCGGCCCTGACTATGCGTTACGGATTCACCACGTTGATGGGAGCGCCGTCCAGGTAAGCTCTGATGTTCTGGGCGGCGGTGTCCATGATGCGCTGGCGGCTCTCCCGGGGGGCCCAGGAGATGTGGGGCGTGATGATGCAGTTTTTTGCGGTCAGAAGGGGGTTGTCCTCCCGGATCGGTTCTGTGGAGACCACATCCAGTCCGGCGGCGTAGACCTTGCCGCTGTTGAGGGCGTCCGCCAGATCCTGTTCCACCACCAGGGGGCCCCGGCTGTTGTTGAGAAGGATGACGCCGTCCTTCATCTTCCGGATGGTCTCCCGGTTGATGATGCCCTCGGTCTCCGGAAAGAGGGGGCAGTGAAGGGCAATAACGTCGGAGGCCGCCAGTAATGCGTCCAGCTCCACGTAGTCGGCGATGGCGCGGCCGCTGTCGCTGGGGTGGCTGCCGCAGGCCAGGACCCGCATTCCCAGTGCGCGGGCGATCCGGCCGGTCTGCTGTCCGATCCTGCCGAAGCCGATGATCCCCATGGTCTTCCCGTCCAGCTCGATCAGAGGATAGTCCCAGTAGCACCAGTCCGCGCAGGCGGCCCACTTTCCGGCGTGGACAGTGTCGCTGTGATGGGCGGCGTGGTGGCAGATCTCCAGCAGCAGGGCGATGGCGAACTGGCCCACGGCGGCTGTGCCGTAGGTGGGGATATTGGACAGGGGGATGCCCTTCTCCCGCGCGTACGCCGCATCCACCACGTTGTAGCCGGTGGCCAGCATGGTGATGTACCGCAGCCGGGGACATGCGTCGATGACGCGTCTGGTGATGGGGGTCTTGTTGGTCACGGCGATCTCCGCCCCGGACAGACGGACGATGGTCTCCTTCTCGTCCGTCAGGGAGGTGCGGTCATATACGGTGACCTCGCCCAGTGCTTCCAGAGGCGCCCAGCTCAGGTCGCCGGGATTTTCGGCATATCCGTCTAAAACAACAATCTTCATAGGAGCCATCCTTTTCACTATACTCTCGTTTGCAGGTGCTGGCGGTTTATCCAGTACATCCCAGAAAGACCGTCATGGCAAGAAATCCCGCCATGGTCACCACGGTGGTCAGGGAGCAGACGCCGGAGGCCAGGGTATATTCCTCCTGATCCCGGCCCAGTCCCGGCGCGATGTAGCCCGCCGGAAGCAGGCAGAACAGCAGCACCGCCCACCGGGTTTCCGCAGCCGTATTGGGCACCAGGAACAGGCCGCCCTCCACGATCAGGAACAGCGCGGCGCATACCGCCAGATGGAGGCCGCAGACCTGAAGGATGGCGGGCAGTCCCTTTCTGGACAGGGAGAAATTGTAGCCGATGGAGAAAAGGATCACCGCGCTGACCGGGGCGGCGATGAAGTCCGCCGTGGCCGTGAGGACCGGCCCGATGCCGGAGGCATCCAGCCATGCGCCGCCGCCGCTGAGGTTGAGGGCGAGGCCCAGGACCATGGCCAGCAGCAGAGGGGAGGAGACGGTCTTCCACAGGAGCTTTCCGGGGGAGAGAGATTTGCCGTCCTGGGCAGACAGAATGGCGATCAGGGGGATGCTGATGAACCCCTGAGCCATGTTCAGAGCCGCCATCCGGTAGACCTGACCGGGACCGAACAGCAGGAGGAACAGGGGGATGCCCAGCATGCCGCTCTCCTGTGTCGCCAGCAGGGCGGGCATGTTGTGGAAGGCCATCAGACCGCCCCGCCGCCGGGCGCGGAAGCACAGCAGGGCCGTCACTGCCAGCACCGGCGTCACCAGCGCCACGGAGGTCACCGTCTCCGCGCCGAAGTCGCCGGTGAGGCAGGCGGTGAACATGACGCAGGGCAGTCCGAAGCGGATAGCGTAGCGCTGCATTCCCCCGGCGGCATCGCCGGACATCATGCCGGTACGCCGGGCATAGACGCCCAGCAGCAGGGTGGCAGCAATGGGCAGGATGATTTCCAGAGTGCTGAGAAGCGCGTCCATTCCGATCAACTCCGATATTGATTGAATTGCTCCCCCCCTTGCGGGGGAGGCTCCGGGCGGCGCTGTCAGCGCAGCTCCGCCATGCCTCTGGCGCCTGCCTGCAGCAGGCCCAGGTCGCTGTTCCACATGTTTACCGTCATGCCACGCTCCAGCCAGGGCTTCAGGGGCCCGGAGGAGCCGAAGTGGGCGCCGGCCTGCCTGCCCTGACTCCGGGCGGCGGCGACCGTTCTGGCAAAGGCGGCTTCCAGCTCCGGGTGGTCAAAGCGGCCCAGCAGACCGTAGTCCTGGCTCATGTCGTTGGGGCCGATGAGGGCCATGTCCACGCCCTCCACCGCCATGATCTCCTCAATGTTTTCCACGCCCCGCCGGGATTCGATCTGCACCATGATGACGCCCTCGGCGTTGGCGCGGTCCATGTAGGAGCGGCCCTCCACCTTGACAAAATCCGTGTGGGGGCGGGACAGGGAGACGCCCCTGTGGCCCATGGGGGCGTATTTGGCCCAGTCCACCAGAGTCCGGGCCTGCTCCGCCGTCTCCGTGTTGGGCAGAAGAAGGCCGGTTGCGCCCATCTCCATGCCCTTCAGCACATGCTCCCGGCGCAGCTCCGGGATGCGGATCATCGCGGGCAGCCCGATGGCTCTGGCGGAGGCGATCATATCCGCCGTTTCGCGGGTGGTGAAAGAGCCATGCTCGCAGTCGATCACAATGAAATCAAAGCCGCACACGGCCAGGACCTTCGGCAGATCCACGCTGGCAAAGGTGGTTACCATGGTGCCCAGCAGCCGCTCGCCGGACTGCATCCGGGATTTGAAGGTATGTTCCATCGCTGTCTTCCTCCTTAAATCAACGCCCCGCCACCGTACATAGGGGGGAGCGCATCAGAGCCTCCGCCTCCGCCAGAGAGGGGATGGCCATGCCGATAGCGCCTCGTCTGGTGCATACCAGAGTTCCCACGCAGTTGCAGAACCGGGCTGCTTCTTCCAGTGTTGAGTTCCTCTGCACACACCGGCACAGGGCCGCCGCAAAGGAGTCCCCCGCGCCGGTGGGATCCACCACGGGCACGTCGATGCCCGGAGCCGCCGCCTCCTCGCCGCCGGCGGACAGCAGGGCGCCCTGCTTATCCCTTGAGACCGCTACCAGCCGGGGTCCCATGCCGTGCAGCCGCTGGAGGATGGCCGGTATCTCATGCTCTCCCGTAAGCAGGCGGGCCTCCTCAAGGGTGGGCTTGATGATGTCGGCATACGAGGTCATCCGGCGCAGGCGCTCGATGGCGCCGCTGTCCCCGCTCAGCTCCTTGCGGATGTTGGGGTCGAAGGAGATCAGGACATCGTGCCGCCGGGCCATCTCCACTGCGGCAAAGCAGGCCTCCCGCATGGTCTCATTCAGCTCCAGCAGCATCCCCGGCAGGTGGAGGATCTGGGCCTGGGCGATGGCCTTCTCGTCAAGGTCCCCGGCACAGAGCCTGCTGCCGGCGGACTGGCTGCGGTAGTACTGGTAGTTGCGTCCCTCCGGCAGATATTCGATAAAGGCCAGACCGATCTGCCCCTCCTCTGACTCGACCACCAGAGAGGTATCCACACCGGCCTGGGCGACCGTCTGTACCGCCAGACGGCTGAAGGGGTCTTTCCCGACCCGGCCTACAAAACCGCACTGGGCCCCCAGGGCGGCGGCGGCGCAGGCAAAGATCCCCGCGGAACCGCTGACGGTCTTTACCACTGTGCCCGGCTCACACAGCCGCATGCCGCTCTGGGTAGGGATGAAGTCCAGCAGCAGCTCTCCCAGGACCAGTATCCGCCCCGTCCGCTTTGCCTGCGGGAATAAATTCATCAATCGCACGACCGCACCTCTATTCGCTTTTTATTAGTAATAGCAATATAAGATTGACTAATATTTATAGGGCTATCATATCAGAAGAAGATCGAAATGTCAACTATCCTTTCTGAATTTACTTTTCATATCTGTTTTTTCAGGAATTTTCTGCCCGACGATGGTTTGGCGGTTGACAGTTCTCCTCAGAGAGGATATAATACTATTTATTGATAATATTTTGAAAGGAGCGCGGTTCCGATATGTCCAAAAAGCCAACCTCCAGCGATGTGGCGCGGCTGGCCGGCGTCTCCCAGTCCAGCGTCTCCCTCATCCTCAACGGAAGCGACAAGGTCTCCTTCAGCAGCGCGACCAGGGAGCGGGTCCTGGCCGCAGCCAGGACCCTGGGCTACCAGCCCAAGGGGCAGACCCGGGCCCCCAGGCGGCGGAGCAATCTGCTCCTGATCCTCACGCCCACCATCTCCAATCCCTATTACTGCGAGCTGTCCCAGGCGATCGAGCGCTGCGCCGCTGACCGGGGCTATCATACGGTCGTCTGCAACACCTTCCGCAAGCCGGACATGGAAAAGTACTATCTGGACGCCTTCTCCGGCGGGAAGGCGGGAGGGATCGTCTATACCTTCCTGCCCAGCTTTCCCAAGATCGTGGAGCAGATCGCCGAGGAAACGCCGGTGGTCCTCATCGGCGAGAAGACGGACGATCTGGCCATCTGTTCCATTGAGCTGAGCAACCGTGCCGCCGGCGCACTGCTGGCCGAGCATCTCTACGGACTGGGCCACCGGGAGGTGGCCTTCCTCTCCACGCCCATCAACCAGACCACCCTGTCCCGGGAACAGCGGCTGGAGGGGATGCAGGAGTACTTTGCCCGGCAGGGGCTGGACGCGGCTGTACACGTGCTGGAGGCCGACTGGGGGCCGGAGGAGGACGGTCTGGCTGTCCGGGGGGCTTCTTATGAGTATGAGGTCGCCCGGAAGCTGACGGAGCGGTTTCTGGCAGGCGGGGGAGGCCCCACCGCCCTGATCGGGGCCAACGACATGATCGCCATCGGCATCTGCGAGACGCTCAAGCGGGCCGGGCACCGGGTGCCGGAGGATTACTCGGTGTGCGGGTTTGACAATATTTTTATGTCCTCGCTGCTCTCTCCCGACCTGACGACCATCGACCACCGGCTCCAGCTGCGCAGCCGCTTTGCGGTGGACCTGATCGCGGACCGGGTAGGGGCGCTGGAGCCCAGGACCCAGGGGGCGGTCAACAAAATTGAGTACGCCCCCAATCTGGTGGTGCGCGGCTCCACCGGCCGGCGGAGGAAGGGCGCGTGAGTCAGACAGAGGGCGGCCGGCATTCCGGCTGCCCTCTGTCTGGTTAAGTGGGATTCTGCTCCCGGCTCTGCCGCCGGAAAGCGGTGGGGGAGAGGCCCTCGTGCTGTTTGAAAAAGAGGGAGAAGCTGCTCTCTGTCGGAAAGTTCATCCGCCGTCCCACCTCGGCGGAGGTCAGGTCGGTGTAGCGGAGGTAGTATTTAATCTTTGCCAGCCGGACGTCGATGGTACGCTGCTTGAAGGTGACGCCGTAGGTCTCCCTGAGGAACCGGTTGAGCTGGCTGGGGCTGAGGTGCAGCTGGACGCACAGGGCTTCCATCCGTTCCGGCTCCTCGCCGCTGTCCGCCACCCGGTCGAAGTAGTGGTCGGCAAGGAACTTCCGGCGGCAGGCGTCGTCGGGCAGTCCGTTTTCCTCCCCGCCTGCCCAGCGCTGGAACACCCGCCCGAACAGGGCGGCCAGCAGGCCGCTGCACTCCAGACTGCGGCCCGCCTCCGCCGCGTCCCGCAGCTTATCCAGCAGGTCCGCCATGGCCGCGTCCATGGGCAGGCGGGCGCACCCCGCTTCTCCCAAAGCGGAGAGGATGCGCTCCACCTGTCCCGGGCCGCTGCTCCGGTCCCACCGGCTGCACAGGAAGCGGACGGATACCCGCCGCTCTCCGGTCCCGCTGTCCAGGATGCTGGCATGGCGGGTGTGGGGCGGGAACAGGAACACCGTGTCCTCCCGGTAGTCGTAAGCTGTGCCGTTGGCGAACTGGAAGCCCGCGCCGCCCTGACACAGCAGAAGCTCATAGCTGGCGTGGTAGTGTTCCTCCGTAAAGGTCTGCCCCGCTCTCCGGTCCAGGACGCCGGCGGCGATAAAGCAGTCCAGCAGACTGCCGCCCAGCAGCAGCGATGCCGTGATGCCCTGCCGTTGAGGCGTCGTTTTGGTTTCCATTGGCGCTCCTCCTTTTGCCTTTTCCCTGCCGCTGGGGGAAACATGACGATTTTTGATATGGCTTTCCAGAAGCGGCCCTGTTAAAATGATGCCATACACTGCCGCCGCTCCGGCGGCGCACAGGCCGATCGTGTCATCACTATAGCACATCCCGCTGGCGATCGCCACACATTATTTTTGCAGGAGGAACCAGAATATGTCTCAGATCATGAAGGGCGACGCGTCCGGACGGGGCGCCGTAGCCGGCTACCGCGTCTCCATCCCTGCCAGACAGCATCCCTATACCGAGGAAGAGATCGCTGCCGTCGTGAACGTGATGCGCAATGTGGAGGGCCAGACTCAGGGCAGTTATCTGGCGCAGTTCCAGGAGGACTTTGCCGCCTTTACCGGCGCAGGGCACGCCTTCGCCGTGGACAACGCCACCAACGCGCTGAGCCTGGCGGCCACGCTGTGCGGCATCAGGCCCGGTGATGAGGTCATCATCCCCGCCTACACCTTCTGCGCCTCCGCCATCCCCTTCGGCAAGGCCGGCGCCAGGATCGTCTGGGGAGACATCCATCCGGATACCTGGACCATCGACCCGGAGGATATCCGCAGGAAGATCACCGGTAAGACCAGGGCCATCGTGTGCGTACATCTGCTGGGGATGCCCTGCGACATGCCCGCCATCATGGCTATTGCCAGGGAACACGGCCTGAAGGTGGTGGAGGACTGCGCCCAGGCGCTGGACGCCCGCATCAACGGACAGCATGTGGGCACCTTCGGGGACTACGGCTGCTTCAGCTTCCACGGGGCCAAGACCATGACCACTCTGGGCGAGGGCGGTATGCTGACGGTGCGGTCCGATGAGGACGCGGCCCTGGTCCCCGGCATCCGGCACAACGGCTGCTGCGGCTTTGACTTCCCCCGGGACCGGTACTGGTCTCCCGCCATGAGCAATGTGGATATGGACATCGAGGGCTTCTGGCCCAATAACTTCTGCATCGGCGAGGCCCAGTGCGCTCTGGGCAGCGTGGAGTTGCGCAGTCTCAGGGGCTACACCGACCGGATCATTGCCCAGAACGACAGGCTGCGCCAGCTGCTGGCCGATGTGCCGGAGATTTCTTTCAATAAGATTCCTGACGGCTACCGCCACGTCCGTCATCAGTATGTCCAGCACTTTGACGGCAGCGCTTTTGGCAAAAACCGGGACGACCTGCTGGATCTGCTAACGGAGAAGTACGGCATCCGCAGCATCGTGCAATATTACCCCCTCTACCGCTACCCCCTGTTCCAGAAGCTGGGCGCAGGCGAGTTTGACTGCCCCGTTCTGGAGCGCTGGTGGGACAACTCCTTCAGCGTGCCCATGTGGTGCGGCATGGAGGACGAGGTTCTGGAGATCATCTCCGGTTCCATTAAGTCCGCCATCGCGGATCTGAAGCGGTGACGGCCCGGATCAGCGGCGGCGTCCTTGTCCCCCTGTGTTCCCCCTGCGACGGGGAGGACCGCTTTCAGGTCCTGCCCTATCAGGAGGGGCTGCGGGCCTGTCTGGACGCTCCCATTGACGGCTTTTATGTCTGCGGCGGCACCGGCGAGGGGAGCAGGATGGGGACCGGGGAGCGGATGCAGGCCTGCGAGGCGGCAGTAGAGCTGGCCCGGCCTGCCGGGAAGAAGGTGCTGGTCCAGGTGGGGGCCGGGGACTCTGAGACGTCCCTGCTTCTGGCCCGCCGGGCGGCGGAGGCCGGGGCGGACGGCGTGTCCACCGTGCCCTTGCCGGGCCTGTCCTGGGAGGAGCAGCTGGCCTATTACGCCGAACTGCCGCAGGCTTCCGGACTGGAGACCGTGCTTTACTATACCCCCGGATGCACGGCCACGCTGGAGCAGATGAAGCAGGCGCTGGCCCTGCCGGGCATCACGGGGATCAAATCCTCCACCAATGACTTTTTCTTCACCATGCAGCTGCTGGACGCCAAGCCGGAGGGCGTGGTCCTATTCAACGGCAAGGATGAGTATCTGGCTCCCGCCGTTCTGCAGGGGGCGGAGGGCGGCATCGGCATGTGGGCGGCGGCTTTCCCCGGTGCCTACGCCTCTATCTACCGCCATGCGGCGGCGGGGGAGCTGACGGAGGCCTTCGCGCTGCAGACGGTTCTGAACAGGCTGTGCTGTGTGGTGTTCCGCTATGGCTTGCTGCCCGCCTTCTCGGCCATTCTGGAGCATCAGGGGCGCTGGAGCCGGGTGTTCCGGCAGTCTGCGGGGGAATTTGACGAAGCGTTTCGGACTGCTTTTCTCAGGGATGCCCTCCCATTGATCCAGCGGCTGGAAGCCGCCCGGAAAGGAGACGCGCAATGAATGACAACAAAAAAGGCGGGCTGAATGTGTTCCCCATCACTCTGGGCACCATGACCTACGGCAACCCGGTGGCCTTTGACGAGGCCGTGGAACTGACCCGCTATGCCCTGTCCAGAGGGATCGACCTCATTGATACCGCCAACATGTACGAGGGCTATGACCGCACGCCGGGAAGCGCCGGCGGCGCGGCGGAACGGATCATCGGCCGGGCTGTGGCCGGGATGGACCGGAGCAGGGTGAAGATCGCCACCAAGCTGGGGATGAAGGTAGGCGACTCGCCGGTGGACGCCGGGACTTCCGCCGCCGCCATCCATACCCAGCTCTCCCGCAGTCTGGAACGGCTGGATACAGAATATGTGGACATATATTATCTCCACTGCTTTGACGGGAATACTCCATACGAGGAGATGCTGGAGGCCCTGACGGAGGAGCTGGAGAAGGGGCGTATCCGCTGCTACGGCGTGAGCAACTACTCCGCCGCCCAGCTGTCCGGCCTGCTGCAGGCGGCGGACCGGACGGGGATGCCCCGCCCGGCGGTCTGCCAGCCGCCCCTGAGCCTCCTCAAACAGGACGCGCTGGCCGGGCTTCTGCCCCTGTGCCGGCAGGAAGGCGTGGCGGTCATCCCCTACCAGATCTACCAGGGGGGACTGCTCACCGGCAAGTACCGCCGGGATGCTTCCGCGCCCGCCGGTTCCCGGGGACAGGAGATGCCCGGGTGGCTGATGGCCCGGGACGATGCCCTCTTTGACCGTCTGGAGGCTGTGGAGGCCGCCGCCGCAGAGCGGGGGATGACCATGGCCCAGTATGCCCTGCGGTGGGTGCTGGAACAGCCTGCGGTGGTTTCGGCCATCGTGGGCGTCAAGAGCCGGGAGCAGATTATCCTTTATCGTCCCAAAACCCGGTATCATATAAACCCCGAGTCTTGTATGTTTTAAATGCTTTCTTGCGGTTGTAAGCATCTCTTCATCCGTCAGTTTTGATAAACCGACCTGTAAAGAAGAAGCTCCAAGACCATTTCCATGTCCAACTATAATAGTGTACATTCCTGAATCATCCATGGCCTCGCAGTAATCCGCAATCGTTTTCTTTGTAAGCTGATGTTTTATGGCATGTGAGCCGTCTCTTAATGTCGCATCAAAAAATCTTATTCTGCTCATAACAATTTCCTCCTTGCGTAGTTTTCCGCAATTTCAACGGCAGCGCAGGGGATAATATCAAGGTTTCCTGCATATGCCGGAAGGAAATCACCGGATCCTGTTACCTCAATGCCGGTAGTCACACGTCCATTTTCACAGACCGGTCCGAGCACGACTTTGTAGTTAGGTACATATTTCTG
>OFFP01000583.1_pt1 | contig 29760 bp, 27 predicted proteins | sample 1521431 | NCBI WGS metagenome assembly OFFP01 (sample SAMEA3504104, study PRJEB24116) | mouse gut metagenome | biome: mouse gut; feature: mouse-associated habitat; material: faeces | place: Denmark | collected 2011
GTTCACGCTAAGTATTGCAATTGGCTCTCGGCATGAGATGTTCCATGTGTAAATGGGTGCAAAATCATTTCCTAACTCACCACAATTACGATGAAAAATAGTCATTTTCAAAACAAAATGAAAAAAAATTTAAGAATTCTGGCTATGTATTTGTCCTATTTTTTTTTGTTTTTTAACAAATTCCTCCATTGTCTTTGATAGTGTAGATGATAATTTTACAGGTTCTGCTATGGGAAGAATATTGGGACTCAATAAATCCTTAGTCACTAGTTCTCTAAGAGCAAGTAATTCATATTGTCGACCTCGTACATATGGAAAATACATTTTGTTACCCCCTATACTTATCATTAAGAAATTGTGACAAATTTAAATAATCCTTTTCTTTTGCATTATAAAAGTACAATAATGATTTTAATTCATAAGGAACATTTTGGTAATACTTTTTTATTATGTGATTTCTCTTTTTCAGCTGAACCAATACCATTGGATATAAAATAGACATTGGAATACTTGAAAACATGCAAAAGCATTCATCATAATAGAAGACTTGAGTTGTGTTGGGAAGACTTCCGTAGTAAATATTGAGTATTTCTTCAAATTCCCTTTTATGCAAAACTTTAAATAATACCTTATGTGACAATTCGTCATTATTTTCTTTTGGTTCTTTGGGAAATTGCAAAGTATTTCTATTAGACAAAATGCAAATCCCGACAGGAGTACTCTCTAAAAGTTTACTTATTTTTTCAAAATTACTTTCACAAGTAACAACGCAAACATGATCAAATGCTTTGAAATAGTCATTTAATTGGGTATCTAACCGTTCAAAGCTATCTAATTCAGTTTTGATTTCGTAAACTACAGCTTTACCATTTATCATAATAAAATCTGCTTTAGATCTTCCGATCGGTATTTGAGTAAGTGCTGTAGTTGTATTGAGACTATGCCTTCCCAGAAGAAGTTTATTGAACATTGTATTCTGGTAAAAATATTCATTACGATAATTTTTTGACATATATTTGTATATTTGACTAATAACTTCGCCATTGTTTCTGTCTTGTTCATCTTTTAAATATCGTTTTACCACAGTACAATATGTACTATTTGTGTGATTAGTTACTAAATCACCAAATACATATTGGGTAAAAAATCTATTCAAAACAAGATTATTGCCGCTCACCCAAACACCTCCTTTTACAAGAAAATATGCTCATTATTATAATACATCAATTAGGGATAAAAAGGAATATTTTTTTGAATATCCTATCCTATTCCATCCGTTCCAGGATATCCGCCCATGCCTCTTCGTCGATTTCCTCATCCCGAAAGAGCATTTTCTTATCATCATCCGTAATCCTGCGGAGTACCTTACACGGATTCCCCGCGGCAACCGTCCAGTCCGGGATATCTCTCGTAACGACACTTCCGGCGCCGATGACCACGTTGTCTCCGATATGGACGCCGGGACAGATCACCGTATTCCCGCCAATCCAAACATTATCCCCGATCACTACTTCTTTTCCATATTCATAGGCAGAGTTACGGCTCACCGGATGAAGCGGATGTCCCGCCGTATAGATCGCTACATTCGGCGCCAACTGGCAATTATCTCCGATCTTTACTTTCGCCACGTCCAGGATCGTACAGTTATAATTTGCGAAGAAGTTCTTCCCCACCTCAATATTCGTCCCATAATCGCAGTAAAACGGCGGATTGATGAAGGCTCCCTCTGATCTGCCGAGCAGATCCTTTACCACTTCCCCGATCCCTTGAAAGTCTGAACGATCCATAAAATTTAATTTCTGAAGCTTCCTCCTGCACACCTGCTGTTCTTCAAGGATACTTTCGTCCGAGATATATGCCATACCGGCGTCTCTGCATTCCTTATTTGTCATGATCTCTGTTCCTCCCTGCCGCTATTTTCTCTTCTATACTTCTGTCTCATATTGCAAAATACAAGATCCCGCAAACTTATACTTCTGTCTCATACTGCAAAATACAAAATCCCGCAAGCTTATACTACTGTCTCATATTGCAAAACACAAGATCCTGCAAACAGATCAGCTCACCGCTGTTCAAATACAATGATATAACAAGTTTATCCCTATTTCTACCCAAATCATCTGAAATAATGAAATAATGCAGCAACTTTCACACCGCATATTATTAGATTTATGTAAAATTTATTTGACTTTTATCTAATCTTATTATATTATACTCTCGTAAAATATTTTAGATGAAGGTGATATTATGAAAAAGTATTGGAAAAAGAACACAGGTATTTTAATTGCAGCGCTGATAACCGGAACATGCGCCTCTGTATTTTCAGCAGGCGTTTCCATCATTCTACAGAAAGTGATCGACGTCGCGGTCTCGAAACAGACCGAATTATTCGTAAAACTCTTTCTCTTTACCATCCTGTACATTTTGTTTCTATGTGCGATCCATTTTTTGAGTTCTCTGATCTCAAAATATCTGACGCAAAAGATGATCAAACAATACAGGCAGGATGTGTTCCAAGGGATCATCCATCGCCGTCCGGCGCCATATTTTCAAGAAAATACGTCGGATTACGTCTCGGCATTGACCAATGACATGAAGTTGGTGGAAGAAAATTATATCACAGCCCTTCTGAATACATTCGAACTGCTCATTCTGTTCGCGGCGACATTAGGATTACTCATATTTTTAAGCCCTGCCGTAACAGCGATCCTTGTGTTGACACTTTTGCTGATGTTTCTCATTCCGGCAGGGATCGGCGGGATCCTTGAAAAAAAGCAGGATTCTGTTTCAAGGCAAATGTCTGTCTTTACAGGGAAACTCAAAGAATTTTTCTCGGGGTATGAGGTTTTAAAAAGTTATAACCGTATTGAAAATGCTGTGTCGCAGTTTCAAACAGAAAATGAAAAAGAAATCCATACAAGATTTCAAGCTGCCAGATTATTCGCATTGAATGAAGGCTTATCAGACACATTGTCCGTCTTATCCACGATCACCGTTATCTTCGTGGCGGCATATCTGGTGCTTGTCGGCAAGATCACAATGGGAACCTTGTTAGCGCTCGTCCAGCTTAGCAGCTCCTTCATGGCGCCGGTGATCCTGATCATGCAGAATATTCCTAAAATCCGGAGCATGAAAGCGGTGATCGCCCGTTTAAACCAGTATAGTGCGAACGAAGCACATGGCGAGACGCGGCAAAATATCCCGACGTTTGACCGGACGATCGAATTTCAAGATCTGTCGTTTTCTTATGACGGCAACGGGACGTTATTATCGAGCATCACGTTTCAGATAGAAAAGGGAAAGAAGTATGCGATCATGGGACAAAGCGGCTGCGGGAAGAGTACGTTAGTCAGATTATTATCCGGATATTATGACGATTATCAGGGGGCGATCCTCTATGACGGACAAGAGTTACGGACCTTGAACCCCGATAAAGCCGCGGCGCTTTCAGCCGTCATTCACCAGAATGTTTATCTGTTCAACGAATCCATCCGGGAAAATATCCTTCTGCATGAATCGTTCTCCGAACAGGAACTGGAGCAGGCGGTTAAGAAAAGCGGCGCCGCCATGTTCATTGAGGAAAAGGGACTCGATCATATTGCCGGCGAGAATGGAGCCGCGCTTTCAGGCGGACAGAAACAGCGGATCACCCTTGCAAGGGCTTTGATCCGGCATGCGCCTCTTCTGATCCTGGATGAAGGGACCTCCGCACTTGACAAAAAAACTGCGCATGAGATAGAAGACAGTCTGTTAAGAGATGAAGAGATCACGCTGCTTACGATCACCCACAATCCGGATCCAGGCTTAATGGAGAGATACGATGAAATCTACTATATGGAAAACGGGAGGCTTGAAAAACAGCCAGAAACCTCTTATACTGGATAAAGATAAATAGTATAGTATGGATCACAGGCGGATCCTATGAACGGAGGCGTATCATATTGGGCGATAAGAAGGCAAAAATCCTAAATCCTCTTTTGGAGACATTAGGCCTCATCTATATGACGAGAAATTTTGAGGCTGCCAAAGCAGATATATTAGACGCTTTAGAAAAACGAAATATAGATAGCAGGCAATTCTATAAACAATATCTTTCTTACCTGGAAAACTATGTTCATGAATTTGAATCCGCCTGTGTTTTGAATCCTACGGAAGAATTTTTCTTTGAATATAACACGGAATTTTTCCTTACGGCTGCGGCAACTGCTACGGAACTTTTTAAGCCCGATCCGGATATGGGGATAAAGCGGTTGGAAAAACAGCAGATCCTTTCAACGCTGGCAGAACTTTGCCGTAAAGAAGGGTCCGGGAACGGAATGGCTTTGAACACACTGGAGGACTGGTTTGCCGTCCTCCAGAATTCCGAATATGCAGAAGATACCAAGTGGAAACTGTTGGCATTATTCCAGGATCCGGTCGGAAAGTTCCGGGACCTTTTCGGTATATATGAAAATAACCGCGCCGCTTTTGAGCATACCTACCAGAAAAATAAAGCTCATTTGGACAGGCTCATCTCTGAGGCTCCTGAAGATCTTTCAGCCGCAATGCAAAATATTGCAGCCGAGTTCCATCCCATGCCGAAAAGGATCTATCTTACGGCAATTCTTCCGCTCATAGAATGGATGACTCCGACGACCATCTTTCAGGGAGTCTTAGCCGACAAAATAGACTTATATCAGAATAATCTGAAGAATGCCAAAGAAAAGCTTCCGCAGCTCTTAAAGCTGTTAGGCGACAAAAGTAAGTTTGAAATTCTATGCCTTCTGAAATCCCACGGAAAATATAACCTGGAAATTGCAGAAGAACTCCAGTTAACTCCGGCAACCGCTTCGCATCATATGAGTATGCTGCTCTCCAATCAGATGGTAACGGTCGAGAAGAAAGACGGAAAAGTGTATTATCAATTGAATCAGGATACATTAAAAGAGATCATGAAATGTTTTGAAGAAATTTTTCTGTGAACCTGACGGAAGATTGGTTTCCGAAAATTCGCGGCAAGCCCGATAGCCATGCACGGCTGTCCGGCTCGCCGCTTCGCGAAAATGAAGCAGGCATGGCTATCCGGCTCGCCGTTTCGCAGGAATGAAGCAGGCATGGTTGTCTGACTCGCCCCTTCGCGGGAAGGAAACAGGGAGCATCAGAGATCTTCCTCTTCCTCCGCCGGTCTCCATGCCTGCCCGAACTTCAAGTCTTTAAACAACGAGGCAAGGCCCGTGATCTGCTTTAACCGCAGGATCTCATCCCGCTCCATCCCCAGATGCCTGGATATCCACGCGTCTGAACGTCCGAGTTCATGAAGCTCCTTTACAATATTTCCCATCAGATCCACATCGTGGCTTCCTCTCGCCCGGTTATGCCGGATCGTGCTTGCCATTCTCTGTTCCAGTGGTTTCTCTATGACCGATACCGGAAGGAGCCCTTTCTCTCTCTGATAAATATCCGAATGTTCCAGTATGATCCGGTATCTGTGGAACCCGTCCACGATAATATACCGGTCTGCCGCTTTGTCATAGTAACATACGATCGGCATCGTGTACCCATCGTTCTTGATGCTGTCATAGAGAAGCCGCATCTCCGGCGGCGCTACCGCGTTCGGATTATATGTATTTGGGATGATCTTCTCTACGGGAACCGCGATCACATTGTACGCCGGACTCTTATATTCCATATTCCATCGCCTCCACACTCTTATATTTCTTCCGGATCATGTCAATCTGGCGCTGCTGTTCTCTGGTCATCCCGAATCCCATAGTCCTGCAGATATGGTCGTTCTTCAGGATGCAGCAGCACATCCGTTTCCAACTCGGGATATCCTTCGTAGACTTGATATCGTCCGTATCGTCCGGGATCTTGTTAAGAAATATGACCCTGGATTTCTTACTCAGCGTATAATTCGATACGCCGTTCCTCTTGATCTGATATCCATGTTCTTCCAGCTCCTGGATCACCTCTTCATCCAGTCCGCCTCCCGTCTCATGCCAGAATTTGATCGAAGTATTGAATTTCTTAATATAATTGTTGCGCAGCCTCACCGGAAGGGTATCCAGAAGAAACAGTGTATAGGACTTCCATGTATGTCCCTTCGGCAGCGTGACATTGCGGTATCCCATCGCCTTAGTCCTCCCATAGAGAGCTCCGAAGTTCGCTCCTCTCACCCTGCCTACTAATTTCACCCAGATCTGCGGATCGATCACTCTGTACAGGTTCAGAGAATCTTTTGAATAATCATTAAAGGGCGACGCTACACGCATCTGCGAGATCTTAAGCCCCGCCTTATAGTAGAGATCATATAAATGATTATAATCATAATCGAAGAGATAATTCGCATGCCACACGTCCTCCGTTCTCCAGTCGTAGATCGGCGACGCGCACCACACATCCTTGAACTGCTTGCTGATCCAGCATTCTCCCTTATATCCATACTTTTTATTCAGGAACCCGCTGTACCTCTGCAGCGATTCATCCGCGCGCATGCCTAAGATACACACGGTCTTCTTGTTTCCGTGCGCCGTCTTATACCAACGCCCGAACTGCTTCGCCAGATCTTCCTGATGCATCCGGTAACGATAGGTCGTGATCGGATTATTCTCCAGATTGATCACATATTCTTTATCCGGCATCTCCCTGACCCACAGCTCTTTTTTCTTATTATCCCAGGGATACCAGTACATCTCATAACTGCTCAGAGCCGTCCGTGTCGCCATCGGAAGGCATACCCAATAGGGTTCCACCAGGTCTTTGATCCGCTCAAATGTGCGTTCTACATATTCTGTCGTCACCGTATATTGTGCTTCAAAGTCCTGATGAAAGACTCCGATCTTCTTCTCGGGCGCATATTTCTGCTGATAATCCAGCACCAGATTCAGTAACAATCCGCTGTCTTTTCCTCCGGAAAATGACAGATAGATATTATCAAATTCCTGAAAGATCAATTTTAACCGTTCCTGAAGCGCCTCATAGACGTCCTTATCCAGATATTCTCGTTTCATAGCGCATTCTCTCCTGCCCGCTGTTCCATACTTTTTTTCCCATATTTTTCCAAAAATTGTATATGAAAGATAATTTATCACAGAAATCGACGAAATTCAACATCTCCCGGACAATTACTTGATAATTCCATACCGCTGTGATAAACTGCCAGTATATTATTTCTTGCGAGGTGTTGTTATGATCTCTATACTGGGACTTTCTGTCAAAGCATTAAAAAAAGAGCCATTTTCAGGCTCTCAGGGGGGAATGCGGTATTATATTGCGGCATCCGGCGATTCCCTCGCCGCTTATGTCTATCCGGAACCCTGGTGCTTCGAAGCAACCCCTGACGGGCAGAAGGAGAAGAAAGAATTCCCCTTCTCCCAGGAAGGGCTTGACGAAGCTGTTCGTTGGATCGACTCCCGCTATCAGGAGGATCATGACCAATGGACGCGCATAGATAAGGATAAGATGCGGATATTTCTTTCCGCCGATATTTCCTGAAACGGCAGGAATGGATCTTTAGACACGCTCCAGGACTTCCTCCGCAATATTTCTGGCATGGTCTGAGATACGCTCCAGACATACCAATGCATCCAGAAAGACGATCCCCGCTTCCGTGCTGCACTGATTACTTGCCAGACGCTTGATATGCTTACTGCGCAGGGTAATCTCCAGATCATCTGCCTGCGTCTCTTTCTCGATCACCTTAAGCGCTTTCTCCCGGTTCTGTTCCACAAAAGCTTCATATGCATACTGATAGCTGTCCACACATACCTCGAACATCTCTTTCAGCTGTGCGCTTCCCACCTCGGAGAAGGACGCTTTCTTCTCATACAGAGATTCCGCGAATTCCGATATATTCTCACAGTAATCGCTGATACGCTCAATATCAGAAACCATCTGCAGAAGATGCGCCACATCCTGATGCTCTTTCTCGCTGATCTGCAGCCCGCTCAGTTTGATAGCATAACCAGTGATCCCTGCACTGAGCTTATCCACTGTAGTCTCTTCTTCTTTCAAAAAGCTGATCTCTTCTTCCTTCAGCGTGAACAATACGCCCTTTGCTACCTGAAGAGACTCTGCCACGATCTCTCCCATCCGAGCTACTTCCCGGACGGTTGACTGCAGCGCGATCCCAGGCGTCTCCAGGATACGGTCGTCCAGAAGCACCTTGCTCTTATCTTGTTCATCCTCATCCGCATGCCCGATCTTCTTAGATAACTGGATGATCCAGCCGGACAGCGGGAATAAGATCACCGTCGTCCCGATATTGAAAAATGTATGCACCATACTGATCTCTGTCTGCGAGATATAGCCAAACCCGATCTCCGGGTTCACGAATTCATAATAGATGATCGCCGCCGCGCTGAATAATCCCGTACCGATGATATTGAACAGAAGATGCATAAGCGCCGCCGTCCTGGCATTCTTCTTCGCCCCGAGACTTGACAGGATCGCCGTCACACAAGTACCGATATTCTGGCCCATGATGATATAGACTGCCGCACTAAAGGGAACCAGCCCTGCCGCCGCAAGACTCTGCAGGATACCTACGGATGCGGACGAACTCTGGATCACAGCCGTCACCACCGTACCGGCCAGGATACCAAGCAGCGGATTATCGCCAAGCGTCACAAAGAGGCTGCAGAAACTCTCGGACTCCTGCAAAGGCGCCACCGCGGACGACATGGTCGTAATACCGATAAACAGCAATCCGAAACCAATAATGATACTGGCGATCTCTTTGGAAGAACGTCTCTTGCCCGTCAGCATAACGATGACTCCCAGCATGACTGCGATCGGCGCCAGTTTCGAAGGGCTTAGGAACTTCGCCCATTCTACTGCGGACACTAACCATCCGGTTACCGTAGTTCCGATATTCGCGCCCATGATCACGCCCATCGCCTGGGTCAGATTCATGATCCCCGCATTGACAAAACCGACCACCATGACGGTCGTCGCAGACGAACTCTGGATCACGGCGGTGATCGCCGCTCCCAGGATGACGCCCATTAGTTTGTTCCTGGTCAGGATCTCAAGCAGCGACTTCATCTTATTTCCGGCTGCATTCTCAAGCCCCTGTGCCATGATCTGCATCCCGTAGATGAACATCCCCAGACCGCCGACAAAAGGAACGATGATATCTAAGTAACTCATTGATCTCCTCCTAAAGTAAAGAATGTACGCCCGGGATCTTCTCTCGATCCCGGATGATCGTTGTGTCTTCTATCCGACATTTTCAAGATATCATCTATTCCCCATGAAAGCAAGTTCTTTTTTGTATACAGAAAATTTTCCACTTATCTCTTCATCTTCGGATCAAACACTAACGACGCCAGGTAACTGAATATCAAAGCGGCGGATATCCCCACGGCGCTTGCTTTGAAGCCTCCCAGGAAGATTCCGATGAAGCCTTCCTTGTCTACCGCTTCTTTCACACCTTTCCACAAGAGGTTCCCGAATCCGGTCAGCGGTACGCTTGCGCCTGCCCCCGCGAAATCCTGAAAGGGCTGATAGACCTTGATCGCCCCAAGCACCGCTCCGGTACAGACCAGAAGCACCATGACGCGCCCCGGCATGAGCTTGGTCCTGTCAAGAAGGATCTGCACGGCGGCGCAGATCAGCCCTCCTACCCAAAATGCATTCACATAATCCATATCTTAGATCTCCTGTTCGTATTTTTTAGCAGTGTTCCAGTACGATCCCATGCGCGATCCCCGGTACACTGGAGCCTTCATTGTAACTCACGGTGGACATAAGCGCCCCTGTCGGCACAAAGAGAACCCGCTTCCACTCTCCCCTCTCGATCTTCGGCAGGATATAGGCGGATAAAGTCGTCGCCGCACACCCGCAGCCGCTTCCTCCGGCATGGGTATCCTGGGTCTTCTGGTCAAAGATGGTCATTCCGCAGTCCATATGGTTCTTCTTGATATCGCATTCCTTGCCCCTCATCAGGTCAAAGAGAATGCTCTGCCCCACATATCCCAGATCACCGGTCACGATCCGGTTATAGTCATCCGGCGTACGCCCGAAGTCCTTCATGTTCCGCAGGATGGTATCACACGCCGCCGGCGCCATACACGCCCCCATATTCTGGGAATCTTTCAGTCCATAATCAACGATCTTACCTACGGTCACACCGGTGATCCTCACATGGCTCCTCCTGGTTCCTACAAGAAACGCCGCGCTTCCCGTAACCGTCCACTGTGCGGACAGCGGGCGCTGATTCGCATATCCCAGAGGAAAACGGAACTCCTTCTCCGCACTTCCAAAGTGACTGGAAGTCACGGCAAGCATCATGTCGCCGTATCCTGCCGCCACACTCATGGCGGCAAGGGCCAGAGCCTCCCCTGACGTTGAACAGGCGCCGAACAGCCCGAACATCGGGATCCCCAGTTCTTTCACTCCCCCGGACGTCGCGGTTCCCTGCCTCAGAAGGTCGCCTCCGAACAGATATCTGACGTCTGCCGCCTCTATATGCGCTTTCCCCATCGCACGTTGGCACGCCTCTTTCTGCATGGTACTCTCCGCCTCTTCCCATGTATTTTCGCCGAACAGATCTTCGGTCTCTACCATATCGAACATCTTGCCAAGCGGCCCTTCTCCCTCTTTCTTTCCTGCAACAGACGCACTGCTGACCAGATAGGGAGACTCCCTGAATGCAATACTTTGTATCCCTTTTACCATCTGTCTCATACTCCCTTTCCTTCTGAACTTTATGACAAGATCCCGCTTATCTTAAGCAGCCAGTATATAAGCCCCAAAAGCCAGCTCGTGAAGACTCCGTACAGGATCACTGGCCCTGCGATGGTGAAGATCTTACATCCGATCCCCATTACCTGTCCCTCTTTCTTATACTCGATCGCCGGCGCCGCGACCGAATTCGCAAATCCGGTGATCGGTACCAGGGTGCCCGCGCCTCCCCATTTGGCAATGCGGGGATAGATGTTAAAGCCTGTCAGCAATACACTGATCACTACCAGTATCATAGATGTCCAGCCTCCGCTGATATCCTTGTCAAGCCCCATCTTCTCACAATAATTCAGGACCGCCTGCCCCACCGTACAGATCACGCCTCCGGCTACGAATGCCTTCGCCATATTTGCCGGAAGATTATGAACCGGGGTTTTTTGTTTCACATAATTTTCATATGCCTGCTGCCGCTTTTGCTTGTCCAATTTTCATTACCTCCTCAGAATCTGTTAAAGAAGAATAGAAATGCGCCCAGTCCCTTGCCAAGTGCGACTCCAAGGATCACATACTGGATCCCGCGGAGCAGCTTCACCCGGCGGACGAAGATCGGGAACACATCCAGGATCTCGGCAAGCGCCATAGACCAGCATCCCACGAAGATTCCGCCGAACAGACCGAATACGGGAACGATCCATGCTCCATACGGGATCTCGATCTGATAGATGAAGAACAGATTCCCCAGGATGCCTCCAAGCGCAACGCTGTCCTCGTACAACATGATATATTCGCCCGTATGGGTTCTGTCCGCAAAGTCCGATATGACTCCAAGCCCGCTGATGAATGAGAATAACCCGCCTGCCACTACCATTCCCGCGCTAAGTCCGATGACTGCCATCAGGATCTGTACTGCCCACATCCAGTTCTTTCTCCTTTCTGGAATACGTCTCGATCAGAGTCGTCTGAATATCATTCTCATAGAGACGCATCTCAACCTCCATAGGCGTCGGGTCAACGGTGAATTTCTTCTTACCGAAATGATTGAAAAAGGTAAGGATCCCGATGATCAGCCCGATACTGTAGGTAAGCTCCAATATAGTGAATCCGTCGGACTGCCGCCCGGTCAGTAATTCATAGATCTGCGCAAACATCTTCGTGGTATCAACATCGTTATTAAAAGCCATAATAGAGAAGGCGGCGCCCAGGAAACTTATGATGACCACGATCACTGCTTTGGCATAGTGCATCGCGCCTCCGGCGGTCTGCTGTTCCTCGTAGGTAACGATGAAATCAGTCTCGCCCATATTCTGTACTTCGATATTGGGATAGCATTCATGGATACTCCGGATCACCTTGAGGATCGAAACGGCGGTGCGGTTCTGATGCTTATCATCCACGTGATGGAATTTCAGCAGCTTTATCGCCTTGATCCTGGATACGACCGCGGGGTTAGAACATTCCAGCGTAAGGACATCCCCAAGTGTGACGTCCGGCTTCGTGACTTCAATGTCTCTATCCGCTTTGATATATACGGTTTCATTGCTGCCTGCCATGCCTATCCCCTGCCTTCCGCCTGCCATACATTCCGCACGCCATGCACTCCGGCAAAGGATTCATCCTGACGCCCGCCGCCGACTTCGGCATGCTCTTCGGTATAAGATACATCCTGACGCACCAGCGTTCCCTCATCCGGATCGCTGCTGCCCATCACGTCGTTCATATAATAGACTATGCCGACGATCACCGCGATCATCACGATGCAGACCAGACAGATCCGTATCTTTCTTCTTGCTTCATCCATACTTTCCACCTTCTTTATTCCTTTTAGCGTTTAGTATGGATGATCTGTCAGAAAATATACATCATGTTTTCAGATTTTTTCTCTGAGATTCTTCAAGATCTTCTTCTCCATCCGCGACACCTGTACCTGAGAAATACCAAGGACGTCGCCCACCTGCGTCTGCGTCTGGTTCGCAAAATATCTCAGATAGATCAGCCGGCGCTCTTCTTTATTCAGATATGTAAGCAGCTGTCCAAGCAGCATATGGTTCAGCAGTTTCTCTTCGCCTCCCTCTTGATCCGGAAGCTTATCCATCAGCCGTATCTCCTGCCCCTCCTTCTGATAGATCGGCTTGTACAGAGATTCAATATCCCCGCTGGCGTCCAGAGCCTGCGTAAGCTCTTCCTTCGCCACTCCCAGACATTCGGCGATCTCCAGGATCGTCGGCTCCCGCCCCCACTGTTCCTGCAGCCTCTCCTGGCAGAGATATGCTTTGTAGGCAAGCTCCTTAAGCGATCTGCTTACTTTGATCATCCCGTCGTCTCTCAGGAAACGTTTGATCTCTCCTGCGATCATCGGAACCGCATAGGTCGAGAATTTCACCTCATAGGAGAGATCGAACTTGTCGATCGCCTTTAACAGTCCGATACTCCCGATCTGAAACAGATCCTCTGCTTCCACGCCCCTGTTATGGAACCGCCTGACAATGCACCAGACAAGCCCTGTATTCTCCTCTACCAACTGTGCCTTCGCTTCTTCATCCCCTTCGTGAGATCTCTGAATCAAAGCGATTGTTCGGTCCATAGTCTGCGTCCTTTTCCAATAGTTTTGTCCATCTTCACCGTCGTTCCTTTCCCCGGTTCCGAGACTACCGTGAGATGATCCATGAAAGCTTCCATGAAGGAAAAGCCCATCCCGGACCGCTCAAGCTCCGGCCTTGTGGTAAAGAGCGGTTCCATCGCCTGTTTCACGTCTTCTATTCCTTTTCCCGTATCTTCGATCTCCAGATATAAGGTCTTTCCTTCCGTGCGGCAGCGGATACAGATACTATGTACTTCATTCTCATATCCGTGGATGATGGCGTTGGTCACCGCCTCGGACACCGCGGTCTTCACATCCGACACCTCCTCCACCGTAGGGTTTAACGACGTCATAAACGCCGCTACTGTTACTCTGGCAAATGATTCGTTAGAAGAGCGGCTGTCAAATATCAGCTGCATCTCATTGGTATGTTCCATCTACTTTTCCTCCTCATAGATCTGCATGATTTTTGTTACTCCCGACATCGTCAATATCTTCTTCATTCTTTCATTCGTATGCACTGCGCACACTTCTCCTCCTAGCATATAGATCCGCTTATACCGTCCCATGATCACGCCGATCCCTGAACTGTCCATGAAATTTGTCTCCTTAAAATCAAATATCACATAACGGATATGGTTATGCTCGATCAGATGATCCGACTCTTTCCTGATCTCTTCCGCATTGTGATGATCCAGCTCATTGGGAAGGAATACCGTCAGGCAGTTCTCCTGTACCTGATATTTCATACTGCTCCTCCTTTCATTCCTGTACTCCGGAACATGTCCGAAAAGCGCTTTGCGGCAATCATAAAAGGGCTGCCGCAAAATGCAGCTCATACACAATATATGGCACATTGATCCTACAATCCTTATCCATATATTGTATATAAACTGTATTTTGCGACAGCCCTCTCCTTCGTATATCAAGACGGATTATTCTTCTTCCTCTTCTTCTTTTTCGTCGCCTCCATTCTGAGCGTCCAGCGCCTCCTTGGCGTTCTTCGCGGCATCCGTATCCGGATAACTTTCTATCAGCTTCTGGTACTTCAGATTCGCCTGGTCCTGATCGCCGCTGTTCTCATACGCCTGGGCGAGTAGAAGCATCGCGCCGCCGTCGTCATAGCCTTCGTCCATCTTCATCACCTGTTCAAGATTCACTATGGCGGTGTCATAATTTGCCACTTCGACATTCTGCTTCGAAGTCGTATAAAGCGAAGAACACAGACGCGGGTAGAGCGTCTCGGTGATCTCGTCAAAGCTCTTTCTGCCTTCCGTCCCCAGGGAATCCGGGTTCACCTTGAGAAGCTCCTCAAGCATCGCCGCGTCACTCATATCATTCGCCAGATAATGCGCCTTCATGACCATCACGATCTCGTAACTTTCCTGGGTAGAAGCCGCCGTTGCCTGCACATTCTCTGTCTCTTCACTGGTTGACCGGTATCCGTCAAGCTCCTTTTTCAGCGCGCTGATCTGGGCGGTCTGGGTCGCTATCTGATCGCTGAACTCTACGGTCTGTATATTCGCCTTCTCCTGGCGCGACGATGTGATCGCCGGCAGGATCAGAAACCACATCACAGCCACGCCCACTGCCAGTCCAAGTGTAATATTCAGGATTGTATGCAGCCCTGCGTTATCCTTGAGCGTATTCGACACCGGCTGGATGATCATCTCATTTCCTAGATTATAGGTGATCGTATGCTTGTCCTTCTTCTCTCCTTCTTTTATCTTGACATTCCTCGACCTGCGGATCTGGTTCAGTTCGTGCAGGCAGCGGAGCGTGAATTCGTTCGTGGTATCTAATTTGTGCGCCGTACGGATCGACTGTCTCGCATAGGCATACTGCTCTGTGTGCATGTAGATCAAGGCAAGGAGCTGGTGCGCCTTCACAAAAGACGGATGTGCGGTCACTGCTTTCTTAAGCTGGATAATGGCAAGATCCTCGCCATTCTGCCTGCAGTATTCCAGAGACTGGTTATATCTCTTCACCGCCTGATTTATCGCCTCTAGTTCTCCTTCCTTCTCCCGTAACTTCTGTATGTAATAATTCGCGATGTTATCATGGGACTGAAAATTCTTGCTGAGGATCCACTCCACAAGCGCCTCCATCACATCGCCTCTTCCGTAATACACAAGCCCAAGCAGATTCCTAGCCGCGATATTGTCCCTGTTATATTGTAAACTCTTCTTCAACGAAGTGACAGCTCCGGACAGATCCCGGATCTTCGCTTTCTTCAATCCGTCGTTATACCAGTGCATAGACTGGTAGGAAAGCTTTGTTGTATAATCCATGTACGAACCTCTATCCTCTTCTACTTGGTCTGTTCTACTACCTCACGCAGGATATCCGTCATATCCGTCAGATCCTCCTGATAAACCGCCTGTTCCAGATCTTCTACCTCCAGGCTTGGCTGGAACTTCTTAAGCTCCTCTTCAAAATTAAGCACGGTTGCCGCCCCCTTTCAGTCACTATTTAAACATTTCTTGATCATTCCGGCAAGATACAGCGACCCCAGGCAATAGATATCGCCTTCCCCGTCTCTCAACGCTTCTGCCGCGTTAAGAGCCTCTTTCGTATCCTTCTTCCAGACTACCGGCTTATCTGTATACTTACGGAAGATCTGCGCCAGTTCTTCTGCCGGTACTCTTCTTGCATCCTCTACTTCCACGGTTACATAAGCCCTCGCGTCCACATTCCTGCACAGACACTCGATCATCTGCTCATATTTCTTATCTGCCACTGCCGAGAATACGATAACGCAGCTCTCCTTCCCGTCAAGCGCCCTTACACTCTCTGCGAAAGCCCGGACCGCTCCCGGATTATGGGCGCCGTCCAGGATCAGATGCGGCGCCGCCTCTTCCATCCGCCCTTCCCAACGGACGGACGCTATTGCTTCCTGCCACCGCCTGTCCCTGCCTTGGTCTCTGGCGCTCTCCTTCAGAAGATATTCCGCCGTCTCCAGTGCGATCTCCGCATTCATCGCCTGATAACACCCGCAGATCGGAACCCGGTAGATAACATATTCATCATACGCATTCATCCGGGAAAATGCAATATATTTTCGGGTAACTTCCTGGATTTCGAACGCATGATTCGATATTTCTTTACAGGGTGCGCCTTTTGCGGCTGCCGCCCGGCGGATAACCTTCGCCGCCTCTTCGTCGCTCCCGTCAAAGAATACGGGCACATGATCCTTGATGATACCTGCCTTCTCGGAAGCGATCTGCGCCACCGTATCTCCCAGGATATCCGTATGGTCCAGGCTTATGGAGGTGATCACCGAGACTGCCGGACACTCCGCCGCGTTCGTGGCGTCAAGCCTCCCTCCAAGCCCCGTCTCTAATATGATATACTCCACATCCATCCGTTCAAATGCTTCCATCCCCATACCGAACAGGAACTCAAAATAGGACGGATGTCCCGCGCCCTCTTCTTCCATCTCTCTTGCCGCGCTATATACACGGCAGAACACCTCATAAAACATCTCGTCGCTGACCGGGACGTTATTCTTGCGTATCCGTTCATTGACAGAGATCAGATGCGGCGAGGTGAAGAACCCCGTCTCCTTTCCTTCGGCAAGGAGCAGCGCCTGCAAAAAGGCGCAGACCGATCCTTTGCCGTTGGTCCCTGCCACATGGATGATCCTGCGGTCAGCCGAAGGATTCCCAAGCCTTCTTAAGAATTCCTTCGTGTGCTCCAGAGAATGCTTCTTCGTGAACCGCGGAAGCTCCGCTATATAAGCTGCCGCCGCCTGGTAATCCGCCGGGCATCCCTCTTCCATTCCGCCGTCCATTCCATGCAGATACCTGTTATCCGGCAGACTGCCGCCTGCCTTCGTATCAGTCCTAGTCTTCATCTCAGTCTTCCTCATCCAGTTGTTCCACCCAGGACTTCGTCTTATCCGTCGCAGTTCCTTCCTGTACGATCAGCTCACCGTCCCGGTAGATATATTCGTCCGACTTCCTGAACAGTGTGTCGCTAGAGCCGTACTGGCACACCACGATCACATCTTCGTCCTCAAACACCGTCTCCGGCAGATCTATCCTGGTATTATTCAGAAATGTGGTCTTCTGCCGTTCCCCGTTCACATAGACTCTGCTGGATCTCGTGAAATTCTCACCATAGAGGCTGTATCCCTCTTCCAGATGCGCAATGACATTCCGAAGCGTCACATCCCTGACTCCCATGACCATGTGCCCTTCCGTGATCGGCAGTTTCCCGCCGTAGACATACTGGTCGCCGTAGAGGATATCATATTGCAGAAGTTCCAGGTCCGCCAGGTAATTCTTCGTCTTCCTTCTCTCCTGGTGATAGTTGAACACCGTGCCGGAATGAATATCCAGACGCCCTAACACATCCGCCATGATCTGATAAGACGGAATGTTGCGGTCTTCCTTCTTAAGCCCGATGTTGTCCCAGATCACATAATTCGTATTATACAGATAACGTCCTTTCAGGTCCTCTGCCTTAAGCCCCATGGTCGGAAGGTGATCCCCGTAGAATACGATCACCGACGGTTCTTGCCGCTCTTCCACTGCTTTCACCAGATTACCGGCGAACTCATCCATCTCATAGACCTGATTGACATAATATTCCCATTTATTCTTGGTGGCTTCATCTGCGATACCTTCTACCAGGATCTTCGGATTCTCGATCTTCTTCACTTCCGGATAATCCCCATGCCCCTGAACGCTGATGCCGAACACAAAGTCCTGCCCTTCCGTCGTATCCATGGCGTCCATGATATGCTGGATGAGGATATCGTCCTTCGCCCATCCGTTCTCCGTAGTCTGGAGGATGTTCATGAACTCCTTGCTCGTATAGCTGTCGAAACCTGTATTGTTAAACACTCTTGCCCTGCTGTAGAAATTACCGCCGTTGTTATGAAGCGCATGCGTTCCATATCCCAACGCGCCAAGCGCCGTCGCCGCACTCTCGCTCACCCGGTTCTTGAGCACCGTCTTATACGGGTACTCTCCCGGCCCAAAATACCGCAGATTCATGCCGGTCAGGACCTCGAACTCCGTATTCGCCGTCCCCGCGCCGATGGACGGTACTTTGAAATATCCCGACGAATAGTTCTCATACATGGCATGCAGATTCGGACAGGCATCCTCCGACGTCGTGAAGAATTCCGCTTCCGCCACATCGAAGTATGATTCCAACTGGATAAAGATAATGTTCGGTAGTTCCGATTCGGAACGCCCCGTCTCGTTCCTTGTCATCTTCCCCTGATCGCTGATCTTCATGATCGTCTCTTCATTATATTCGTTCGGCTCCGTGATTCCGGTGTTGAACACACTTGCCATAAAGCAGTACGGAAGCCCGTAATCCTCATAGGCAAATGCGATGTTTCCAAAATACGTCGATACAACTCTCTTCTCTACCGCCAGATCTGAGACGATCCCGTATACGGCAAACCAGGCGATAACACCTGCCAGCGCCCAGATCCTGCGGATCTTACCGTTATACTGCCCTCCGCGCCTCCACATAGAGATCACCCAGATCACGACCGCCGTGATGCCGACCGCCAGTCCCACAAGCTCTGCTCCGTTAAAGTAATTATTGATCAGAGTGATCCCGTCCTTTGCCACCTTAAAATCCTGCGCGTTAAAAGGCGTCACACGCTTCATCAGCATATAGCCGTTCGCCACGCCGAGCGCCAGCCACAGCACACTGATGATGATACGCACGAACATCCTCCGTTTTACCAGATAGACGACGGAAAATGTAATAAATATCATAAACGCATTATACAGGAACACCACCGGTGTTCCTGTCATATAATTCCATGCCTCCACTGCCGAATGCCTGGATACCGCCTCGATCACAAAATTGATCACACATGCCAGAAGCGCATGAAATACCAGCGATATCCGGTTCATAAACTGATATGCCGGCTGCATCTTCCGGCCAAACGCACTGTTGCGCCTCTCTTCAAGGATCCTCTCGCGTCTCTCCTTCTTCGCCTTCCAGTATGCTTTCACATCTTCTCTTTTGATATTCCTCAATCTGAGAACCGTTCCTTTTATGTCTGGCTTTTTAACATGAAACTTCTTCATATTCTCCCCTTTAGGGGTATTCTGTCTACCCCTCTATATGCTTGAATCCAACAATGCTCCCTGTACGGCAGGTACTTCACCCGTACCAGCGGGATTTATGCCTGTCTTGCCCTAAGACTCGCAAGACGCTCGCATACCTGCTCCTTCATCTGCTTATACTTCTCAAGCTTCTCCCGTTCTTCCCGTACCTTTGCCTCCGGCGCCTTGCTGACAAACTTCTCGTTTTTCAGCATTCCTTCCGCACGGGCGATTTCCTTTGCAAGCCTTGCCTCTTCCTTCGTCAGACGTTCGGTCTCCTGCGCAAGATCGATCAATTCCTCAAGCGGAACATACACTGTCGCATCCGGCACCACGATGGATACCGCATCCTCCGCGATCCCTGTCTTGTCGCTTCGGATCAGGAACTCGTTCGCCGCCGCCATCATGACCGCCGAATGACGCAGCAAAGCAAGCCCGGTACCAAGCTCCTGGTCTCCGCACACTACATAGACCGTCGCTTTGCGGGAATTCGGGACATTCATCTCGGCGCGTACGTTACGGACGCCCCGGATGATCTCCTTATAATGCTCCACGATATTCTCTGCCTCCGGGAAGTTCCTCGCCTCGTCATATACCGGCCACCGGGACATCATCAGCGATTCCTCTTCCGGGATCAGCTTGCTGTAGATCTCTTCCGATACGAAGGGCATATACGGGTGCAGAAGCTTCAAAGAATTCTTAAGCACCTCCCGCAGAACCCACAGTGCGTTGTTGGCGCCCTGGGGATCTTCCTCGGCATGATAGATACGGTACTTCGCAAGTTCGATATACCAGTCGCAGAACTCGTCCCACAGGAAATCATAGATCTTAGAGAGTGCGATACCAAGCTCGAACTTGTCCATATTTTCCGTCACTTCTTTGATCAGGCTGTTGCACTTCGACAAGATCCAGCCGTCGCCCGGATGATCGTTAAAATTCTCCGGCTCTTTCAATTCCTTCCCGCCAAGGTTCATCAGGATGAATCTTGACGCGTTCCATACCTTGTTGGCGAAGTTCCTGCTCGCCTCCACCTTCTCATGGTAGAAACGCATATCGTTGCCGGGCGCATTTCCCGTCATGACCGTCATACGAAGGGCGTCTGCGCCGTACTGGTCGATGATCTCCAACGGGTCGATCCCATTTCCAAGAGATTTGCTCATCTTACGCCCCTGGGAGTCACGGATCAGTCCGTGGATGAAGACCGTATGGAACGGCGACTTGCCTGTATGTGCATATCCGGAGAATACCATCCGCACTACCCAGAAGAAGATGATATCATATCCTGTAACCAGTACGTCCGTCGGATAGAAATAGTCAAGATCCTCCGTATGCTCCGGCCACCCAAGCGTGGAGAACGGCCACAACGCGGAAGAGAACCATGTATCCAGGGTGTCCTCATCCTGGGTAAAATGCTTACATCCGCACTTCGGACATACTTCCGGCGTCCCTCTTGACACAACGATCTCGCCGCACTCGTCACAATAGTACGCCGGAATCCTGTGCCCCCACCAGATCTGCCGTGAGATGCACCAGTCGCGGATATTCTCAAGCCAGCGCAGATATACCTTATCAAATCTCTCCGGTACGAACTTAAGCTCACCGTTCTTGATCGCCTCGATCGCCGGCTTCGCAAGCTCCTCCATCCGCACAAACCACTGCTGCTTGATCAGCGGTTCCACCGTCGTCTTACATCTCTCGTGAGTTCCTACGTTGTGAGAGTGGGGAACAACCTTTACAAGATAGCCCTGTTCCTCCAGGTCTTTTACGATCGCCTTTCTCGCCTCGTAACGCTCCATGCCGGCATATCTGCCGCCCTGCTCGTTGATCGTGGCGTCATCGTTCATAATATTGATCTCGGGAAGATCGTGGCGTTTACCCACCTCGAAGTCATTGGGGTCGTGCGCAGGCGTGATCTTCACCGCGCCGGTTCCGAATTCTTTATCTACATAATGGTCCGCCACGATCGGGATCTCCCGGTTCACAAGCGGCAGAAGCGCTTTCTTGCCTACGATGCCCTGGTATCTCTCATCGTCCGGATGTACCGCGATCGCCGTATCTCCCAACATGGTCTCCGGGCGGGTGGTCGCGATCTCGAGGAATTCCTCCGTTCCCACGATCGGATACTTGATATGCCAGAAAAACCCGTCCTGTTCTTCATGCTCTACCTCCGCGTCGGAAAGAGCCGTCTTGCAGACCGGACACCAGTTGATGATCCTGGAACCCTTATAGATATAGCCCTTCTCATACAGGCTTATGAATACCTCTTCCACAGCCTTCGAACAACCCTCGTCCATCGTGAACCGCTCCCTGTCCCAGTCACAGGATACGCCCAGCTTCTTAAGCTGTCCTTCGATGGTTCCCGCATACTCGTCCTTCCACTGCCAGGTCCTTTCAAGGAACTTCTCACGTCCTAATTCCTTCTTGTCGATGCCCTCTTCCTTCAGCTGGTTGGTAACCTTCACTTCCGTGGAAATGGCGGCGTGATCCGTACCCGGCACCCATAAGGCGTTGAATCCCTGCATCCTCTTGTAACGGATGATGATATCCTGCATGGTATTGTCAAGCGCATGCCCCATATGAAGCTTGCCTGTGATATTCGGCGGCGGCATCACCGTCGTAAATGGTTTCCTGCTTCTGTCCACTTCCGCGTGAAAATATTTGTTCTCACACCATTTCTCATATAACCTAGGTTCCATCTCCTTCGGATTATAAGTTGTCTGAAGCTCCTGTTTCATTCTCATTTCCTCCTTGTATTCAGGTACTAAAAAACCGCCCTTTACTCTGTAAAGGGCGATTGAACTTCGAATCGCGGTACCACCTTTATTCTATATGGAAGAAAAGCAATCCCCTCCATATTCTCATCTTATTCTGTAACGGGAACGACTCCGGGATGACCTACGCTTTCTCTGAAAGGATCAGCCATCCGGCTCCAAAGCTACCTTCCGCATCTCTGTTCTTAGGCGCTTCTCAGCCATGGGAATTCTTGCGTCAACCGCAGTCTTCCCGGACGCCCTCTCTGTCAGAATGAAACTATGCGTACTCCTCTTCTTCAACGCCTTTGTTCTTTGAACTTTAAACAGGATTATAGACACCTGCAAGATGTTTGTCAAGAAGTTTAAGGAATTTTCAGAAAGTCTTAAGGTGTTCCCGATTCACTTATAATTCATCCAGCACTCCGCCTACCATCCGCCAGTACGCCGCTTTCTCGGGATCTTCCGGGACAAGCTCCCCGTCGGAATAGAGCTTTGCCAGTTGGCGCGCCGCGTAGCCTTCGTCTGTCTCGCTTGCCTTCTCGTACCACTCTATGCCTTTCTTGATATCCTGTTTCACTCCGATCCCCTGAAGGTACAGCTCGGCTGTCTTGGACTGGGCGTAGACGTCTCCCTTCTCAGCCTGCCGGAGATGATTCTTGAATTTGTTCTTCTCCTGTTTGATCCGGCGCTTCTCCTGAAGCTTTGCAAGCAGTTCTCCGGCTTCCTTATGGCTCTTCGCCGCCGCTTTCTCAAGCCATCGGATACTTTCATCCTCATCCTTCTTCACACCTGCCCCGGTATAGTAGGCAAGCGCCAACTGGTACTGCGCATGGATGTGGTCTTTTTCCGCCGCTTTGCGGAAATATCCCACCGCCTCTTTGGGATAACAGTAATAACCGTCTCCTGCCTTACAATACATGCCCATCTCATAATAACCGGAGGCGGTGCTAGGGTTCCTGACCCCCGCCCGGAAACGTTCTTTCGCTTCCTGGATCTTCTGGTGCACTCCGAGAAGCTGCTCTTCTGCTTCTTTATTCCCTTTCTGTGCCATCTCGGCAAGGATCCCGATGCCTTTATCCGTATCCTGCATTCCCGGCTGCCCGTAGATATAGGTCTTCGCCAGCGCAAACTGCCCTTCGTCTTCACCCGTTGCAGCCGCCTTCTTTGCCCAACTCATACTGAGAGTCAGATTCTTCTTCACCAACTCTCCTTCTTCATAGAACCGCATCAGCCTAAGCATCGCAGGAACATATTCTGCCTTTGCCGACTCCCGGAACCAGCGGAGCCCCTCCTTCTGATTCTCTTGTATCTGATCGCCTGTATAAAGCATCTCTGCCGCTTCGAACATGGCGGCTCTGTCCCCTGCCTCGGCTTTCGCAAGAACCTGGTCAAAAGATTCTTTTCCCTCAGATCCTTCCTGCATATCAGCCTCTGTCTGTAAGACAGACGTATCCCATTGCGGCTCGTCGGCTTCTTTCGGTTCTTCGTCTTCCAGTTCCTCTAATCCGACGATCTCCAGAGACAGTTCCTTCGGCAACTCGTCAGCCAGATCCACGCCGGCGCCCATAACCGCATCATCCTTGGCGATACCAGAGGATACCAGACCGGTTCGCTCTTCCTCTTGTCCGGTCTCCGGCATTCCGGCATTCCCTCCCGGATTTCCTGTGCTTCCGGATGCTTCCGCTACAGATCCTGTACCTTGTCCGCTTCCGGATACTTCCGCTCCAGCCCCTGCTCTTGACACACTTCCAAATACTTCCGCTCCAGCCCCTGCACCTTGTCCGCTTCCGGATGCTTCCGCTCGATTTCCCACGCCCGGCATGCTTCCGGATGCCTCCGCGCCCTCTCCTGCTCCTGGCATGCTTCCGGACGCATCCGTGCTATGTCCCGCATCCGACACGCTTCCTGACACATCCTTGTGATCTCCTGCGCCCGGTGTGTTTCCCGGCACACTCATATGATCTCCCACACCAAGCGCTCCTGCGGACGCTTCCGCATTCTCTCCTGCTCCCGCCGCGCTTCCTGACACATCCTTACGATCTCCCATGCCCGTCGCGCCCTCAGGTGCTTTTGCACTCTCCCCTGCTCCCGGCTCGTCTCCTGCCGCCTCCGCATGGTATCCTGTGCTTCGTCCGGTTTCCTCGCCAAATTCGGTCCTGCCGTTTCTTTCCATCCTCGGATCCGTTTCTGCAGCCTGCTTCTTCTCATGTCCCGGCGCATCAGTTCCCTGCGCCTGTTTCTCTGCTTCGCCCAATCTCGGTGAACTGCTCTTCCCGGCGATCATCTTCAACACATCCGCTACATCCAGAAATACAGACACATACAATTCTCTTTTCCGTCCGTCTTCATATTCTAATATACAATAACTGTTATTCTCTTCCCTGACAGAGACGCTCTTTAAGTACATCAGCTCCACCGGGGCTCCCTCTTTCTCATTGCTGCTGTACAGATACCGATCCGTAAGTAAGAATCCGGACTTCCCGGACTTCACAACCGTTGTATCCAGGATCGCAACAACTTCTTCAGGCTTTACGATCCTCGCATACTGCTCTATCGCCGTATCAATCTGCCGCGCCTTCAAATTCTTTGCAAGCTGAAATCCAAATGAATTTTTGCTCCGGTAATTTTCCACGGCATACTCGATCCATTGCCTCATACCTTAGCACCTCCAACCCTTATCTTCCGCCATACTGCGTTAATGGCACACCCCTACTCTCATCTTTCGTCATTCTGCGTCTATATTTTAACATATTCGACTATTTTTGTCACTTTATATCAGCCCGAAACTTCGCAGTATATACAACCACCCCGTCAGCGTAAACGCGCTGAGCATCGTTGTCAGCATGACCACTCCGGAAGACAGGGTTCCTTCATGCCCCATATTCTTCGCCATCACATAACAAGTCACCGTCGTCGCCGAACCAAGCATGACCAGGATCGCCACCAGTTCTTCGCCGCGAAATCCAAGCCCCACCGCCATTGGTAAAAAGACGGCGCAGAATCCGATCAATTTGATGCCCGCAGCCGTAACCGCCGCTCCTGCCTTCGTGAATGCTTTTCTGATATCAAATGCCGCCCCCATCGCCATCAGCCCCAACGGAGTCGTCACCCCTGCGACCTCCGACACAAGCTTACCCATGATCTTCGGCATAGGAAGCCGAAGCAGCGACCAGATAAGCCCGGCCGCAATTCCCAGAATGATCGGATTGGTCACGACACCTTTCAAGGTCTTCCTTATCACTCCCTTATCCAGACCGCTCTGTCCAGGTTTAAAAAGTGTGAGGACCAATACCGCGATGATATTATAGAGAGGTACGCTGCCGATGATCATAAGCGGCGCCATGCCCGCCGTCCCATAGATATTCTGGATAAACGCGATCCCAAGAATCGCCGCGCTGCTCCGGTAAGACGCCTGGATAAATTCGCCCCTCAGCGACCGGTCCTTCCACAGACATGATATTCCGGCGGATATTGCTATGCTGACCACCGTCGCGCCAAAGCAGAACAGCACGAACTTCACATTCCACACTCTATCAAAGTCTACCGTTGCCAGATCTCCAAACAGCAGGAGCGGCAGCGGCACTTTGAACACGAACCGGTTCAGCTTCGATGCAAATTCATCGTCCATCCATCCGATCTCATGCAGCACATATCCCAGAACCATCATCAGGAATATGGGAACCGTCGTGTTCAGGCTGAATATCAGATTTTCCATATATCAAACATTCCTTTCCGCCGCTCTTCTCTCTATGATTCCGGCAGGCAAATAACATCTGGATCCAGAGAATTAAGACAGTCCTAAATTCAAACGGCAATATCTACGTTAAATACTTACAGATTCCAGAATATGCCCGGTAAAGCTCCTCATAGGTCACCCGGCAGTTCGCCGGACTTGTGGACGGCAGTGCAAACGCCTCCATCCCCGTCTTCGGATAACAGTACCTCTTGTATAACTGCGCCGCCTTGGTTCCGGTCGTGAAGATCGCTTGAATATCCGCATATCCCAATATCCGGCTCATATCATTCGGCACCGGATTGCGGATACTGCTGTCGTCCGCACCTTCGATCTCACATCCCGCCAGCACGTCCCACACCGCGATCTTATTGCGAAGCGCAAACGCAATCTTGTCCTCCCGTGCAACCGGAAGCTTCTCCCCGCACACATCCGACACTACCTTCCAGAAACGGTTGCGCGGATGGCCGTAGTAGAAGCCTGTCTCCCGCGACTTAGGGGACGGCATGGTTCCAAGCATCAGGACGCGCGATTCCTCGTTAAAGACAGGGGCAAAATCATGTGTAACCTTCATCATCCCTATTGATCTCCTCGTAATTGATCAGAATAAACTGTCTATATTTTAAAATATATTTGTCTCCGAGCTGTAAAAAATCTTGCAGATTTTCTTATAACATGCAATTCCATACTTGTGAATAGTCTGCATCCCATCCTGCTTCAGAATATCAGCATATCCGTTGGCTTCAATCTGTTCCATTGCAGCATTACATGCCCGATCATACGCCCCATTCTCCGCATACTTAATTTCAAATACACATCCGATCTTCGCCGCCGGCACTTCCAGGCATATATCTGTGTAACCATTGCCTGATTCCGCATTCGATATAACGCTCCAGCTTCCTTCTGCACGCAATAATCCAAGCAACATGCCATGGAAAAAGTTTTCTTTCATTTCTTTTCTTGCATACGTGTCTCTGATACTAATTGATACAGCCATAAATTCATTAAATAACCGTTGGACTTCCTTATACTCTCCTGATTTTACAGCCTCGCAGAATTGCTTCCATCTGGATGTATCACTCATAATCCTCGTCTTAAACCAGAAGCGAATCTTTTTCTCATAGATTCCCTTTACTTCTTTATTGGGAATCACAAGCTTATGAACTCCGTTCTCTGGCTTATATGCATCCGTCAAATATCCTGTCGCAAAAAGAACGCTCCAGAGATAAGTCTGCCGCTCCTCCTGATCTTCACTGTCAAGATCCGTATAAGTCAACTCCGAAACCAGAACCTTGTCCACAGATTCGCCAGAGATCAGAGCTTCCATCTGACGTTTCGTTGTTTCTGTCGCGTCTGCAAGAATGTCCTGTACGATCGCGTTACTGCTGCTGTTCGCCCAATGCGCCTCCATCGGAGCGTCTGACCATACCCGAAGCTTGTCACACTGGTTGATCACATCCCATGGACAATACATATCCGCTTCTCCAAAATGATATCCATCATACCATTCCTTTATCTCATCAAAAGACTTCTCAATTCCATAATAAGAAAGCATATCTCTCACTTCGCAATCTGTAAAGCCAAAGTATTCTGCATAACGGATATCAGATATGGTTCTTACTTTGAAATTATTAAGCCCTGTGAAAATACTTTCTCTTGCAATCCGAAGGCATCCTGTAATGACCGCAAAATATAAATTCTTATTCGTTTTAAGCACCTGGCTGAACAATGAGCGAACTAGGTTAACCATCTCCGTATAATAGCCATTCTGATGCGCTTTATCCAAGGGTACGTCATACTCATCTATAAGGACGATGGCTGGAATTCCATAATGTTTATAAAGTAATTGGGTCAAAAGCTTCAGACTGCTGTATAGATAAAATGCTTTCTCGAAATCACCTTCTATCAATCGATTCAGCTTTTTCTTATCTGCCAGAGTCAGTTTGTCACTCTCTAAAAGGAAATCTAATCGTCCGGCTTCTTCGCTGACGATTACTCCCAGCATGCCATATGCCGTTTGGAAATCCATCCCATCCACATCCTTTAGGCTGATTGAAATGACTGGATACTTCCCCATATAGTGCTTGCAGATATCGGTCTCCTTTGAAATACACAGACCGTCAAACAGCGATGATTCTGCCCCGATTTCAAAAAAAGTTTTCAGCATATCCATATTCAGGCTTTTACCAAATCGGCGCGGCCTTGTAAAGAGATTTACACTGCCGCAGGAATCTAACAAATCCATAATAAAACCTGTCTTATCCACATAATAATACCCTCTGGTTCGTATATCCTTAAAAAATTCAATTCCAATCGGCAATTTCATTTTTGTCACCATACAATCACACCCTTTCTCGATATAATGAATGCAGCCTGTTGAATAGCATAGATCCATAAACGGTTGCTCTTTGCGCTTATATTACCATAAACTATGAAGCATATCAAGGCTAGGAAACACTGGCAAGAGATTGGGATTGTATTTTATAGGTTATTGGAATGAGACGGTTCATTCTTAGAGATGGTTTACATTTGAAGACAAGACAGTTTTGATTGGGCAAAAATATAGGATAAGAATTTAAAAAGAAGATTGGCGCGATATATAATTCTGGGCTGACCGCCTGCTGAATCAGGCGGCAGCGTATTGCAAAGTACAATTTTCGGTTTCTCTATCAGGATTGTTATAGATTCCTCTGGGAATAATTTGTTCATATATCCATTGCAGATTCGTGTATCAATATGTTCCTTCTTTTATAATAGAATGATTGTGTTTTTGATTCCCATTTCCTGAATCTGGATTTGAATTTGTTTTTGATAGAGCATAGCGCAGATTAGTATTATGTATGGTTTATTCTTTAAGATATCAGGAGAATGAATGGGATAATTGTACATCTTTCTCCCTTGCTTGATTTTATTGTTGTCTATAAAACATTTGATGTTACATTGTTGCAAATTTGTCGTTGCAAATAAGCTCATCACATAAGAACCTGTACCCCAAATGGCAAGTTCACATTTCTTGTCCCGCAAAGCTTTTATGACTCTGTTTAACTCTTCACGCTGAAAGTTCTGGTTTTTTAGATATTTTTGAACTGCAAAAACCGTACTGACATCTCGGATTTGATATGGCTTTAGGCCTGTTTTCTGGTATATTTGAATCAACCCCATACCTTCGTGTTTTTGATCTATGCGTTCCATTCCATGTTGTGCCATCAGGTAATCCAGAGACTTTTCAGAAAAATAATTAATATGCTCCAGATTAAAATGGTTAGGGATAGGATGCGGATCTTCACCTATTTGGGAATAGTCTGGTACACTAATGAAAAAAATTCCATTTGGTTTCAGCATTGCCTGGAGATTTGCAATTCCTTCCATTGGAAACAACAAATGTTCGGCTACTTCAAAAAGGAAAATTGCATCATATTTCTCATATTCATCAGGCATAGCTTTGGAATAAACACTGGAAATATATGCATATACTCCTGCTTCCTGCATACGAGATACGCTTGCTGCAGAAGGATCTGTCGCAGACAACTGAGTATATCCATGCTGCTTCAACGCTTGGATAAAGCGACCATTTCCGGCACCACATTCCAGGAGATTTGCATCCTTAGAGATGTACTTTTTCAAAAAAACCTCTACGGAATCATAACGCCAGTTGTTATCATCTTTGCTGTCGTCAGCATAAAAATTGCAATGTGTGTAATAATAGTTATAATCTTCCATGGTTGCGGCAGTATCAGCATAGACAAAGCCACAGTTCTCACAGGAGACAATACAATAGGCAGAGGGAAGATGATAATCTGCCGGTACACTCATATGAATCTGTTCAATGGGCATGGAATTACAAGTATTACAGAGCGGACAGCGTCTTTTAGTCATAGTCAGGCACCTCCTGGGCATTATAGTATATATCTGACACCTTTTAATTTTCAAATACAATTCTATAGGATTAGC
>OFFP01000585.1_pt1 | contig 29723 bp, 25 predicted proteins | sample 1521431 | NCBI WGS metagenome assembly OFFP01 (sample SAMEA3504104, study PRJEB24116) | mouse gut metagenome | biome: mouse gut; feature: mouse-associated habitat; material: faeces | place: Denmark | collected 2011
ACTGAAAAGAAGCGGCGCACGTCTTCCAATTGATAATCTTGAGTTCATTGATCCAATATTAAGTTTAGATAATAATGTAACCCGGATTTTCTTTATGGCGGGTGTTCGACACTATTTAAATTGTGATGGAGAAGAGTGCATTCGGTCTGTTAAAGTAACCCGTGGAGATGAAGTGTTTTTACGTGAAGAACCAGAAAACTATCATGATCAAAATGCGGTACAGTTTTTGGACACTTCAGGAAAAATATTGGGATATATTCCACGCTACTATAGCAAAGAGGTGAGCAAATTATTAAAGCAAGGGAAAAAAATCGTATGTCATATTTATAACGTAGATAAAAATAAAAATTGCAACGAATGTATAAAGATAATTATGAAAATTGCAAATTAGTGTTTGAAAGTTTTGAGTCAGCCACGCTGTTTTTTTGGAACTACTTAAGTAAATAGAAGAACAATTTTTTAGTCTTAGCTTGACACAACCGTATGTTCCACAATATGTATAGAGGAAGTTCGGAATTGCCTGACGTACTGCAGGAGTTATATCCTGAGCAGGATAACTATGGTAATGAGATATACAGCAAGTCTGCATACAGAATGGAAGAGCTGGGGCCAAATCATATTATGATTGCCGACAATAAGCTGCTAGATGAAGTATATGAACAGTGAGGTCTATTATGTCCATTATATTTGTAGAAGAAAATTTGCAATTGATAGGGGAGAGGATAAGGTGGAGGATATGCTATGCAAGACCTGACAATCTACAGAAAGATCATCCCGGAAAAATCCGCAGCTTACGCGGATTTTCCGGTTTCTTTGTGCCCGGATATCCGGGAGTATCTGAATGCCCGCGGGATTCCCCGGCTTTATACCCACCAGGCGGAAATGTACGAGGCAGCTATGGGCGGTGCAAACGCAGTGATCACAACGTCTACTGCCAGCGGCAAGACACTCAGTTTCCTGCTGCCGATCCTGCAGCAGATTCTGGAAAACCCGCTGACCAGAGCAGTGTTCCTCTACCCCACGAAGGCGCTTGCAAGCGACCAGTACCGGGCGATCCTTCCGATTCTGGAGTATTTTGGTCCCGGGCGGATATCGGCCGGGGTATACGACGGGGATACCGCGCCGGCAGAGCGCAGCCGTATCCGCAAAAGCGCCAATATCATCCTGACCAATCCGGAAATGCTGAACTCCGCGTTTCTTCCGAACCATAGCAAATTCGGGTTTGACTTTATCTTTTCCAATCTGAAATACATAGTGATTGATGAGCTGCACAGCTACCGGGGAGCCTTCGGCGCACACCTGACCAACCTCTTCCGCCGGATGAAACGAATCTGCAGCTATTATCAGTCGGCTCCGCAGTTTCTGTGCAGTTCGGCTACCATTGCAAATCCGGTGGAGCTGGCGGAGCTCATCTGCGGGGCGTCCTTTGTGCTGATCGATCGGGACGGATCCCCGGCTCCGGAAAAGGAATACCATATCATTCAGCCGCCCCTGATCAAGGGCTCCAATGACAAAATCTACGGCAGAAAATCTGCGTCGTCGATCGCCTCGGAAGTGATCTGCCGGCTGGCAGGACATGACCGGCATTTCATCGCATTTGCAAAGTCACGGAGAAATGTGGAAGTCATTTTAAAGGAAGCGCGCGACAAGCTGGATGCGGCGGCTTTTCCAGGCAATGGGAGGAGCGGAAAGATTGCAGGCTACCGGGGCGGATATACGCCGGTAGAACGAAAAGAAATTGAGCGGAAGATGTTGGAAGGAGAACTGTCCGGGCTGGTATCGACCAATGCGCTGGAGCTGGGAATTGACATTGGAAAGCTGGATTCCACGGTGCTTGCAGGCTATCCCGGAACCCGGGCCTCATTTTGGCAGCAGACCGGGCGGGCCGGGAGAAACGGGGAAAAATGTGTCAATTATCTGATCCTTGCGAATCAGCCTTTTGACCAGTATATTGCTATAGACCCGGAATGGCTCTTTTCCATGAAAAGTGAAAATGCCATTGTGGATCCGGACAATCTGCTGATCGAGCTGTCCCATGTCCGGGCGGCTGCGGCAGAAATGCCTCTGACGATGGACGATATCGGATTGTTTCCGGATCTGGGGGAAATCATCCCGGTGCTTCTGAACGCAGAAGAAGTAAAATCTATTTCCGGGCGCTTCGCCTGGGCAGGGCCGGCATTTCCGGCAGGGGATTACAGCCTGCGGAATATGGATCAGACGCGGTTTAAGCTGATACTGGATGAAAGCCTGGAATTATCGGAAGGAAACGGCAGCAAGGGATTGGAGCCCAGGGCGATCACGGAGATGGATGAGACCCAGGCCTATCATGAACTGCATCCGGGGGCAGTCTATATGCATGAAGGAGCTCTTTACGAAGTGCTGAAACTGGACCTGACCAGCCGTACTGCCTATGCAGTCCCATTTTCCGGAAATTACTATACGGTTCCGGCCGGGGAAATGGACACAAAGATCCTGCGCGTATTTGAAGAGACAGAGTTTGGGCGGACGCGGGTTCACTTTGGGGATATCAACATCAACGAAATGGTCTATATGTTCAAGAAGCTGCAGTTTCATAACCATCAGAATCTGGGATATGTGCAGCTTCCGGAGGTCCTGCAGAAGGATTATGATACTGAGAGTACCTGGATGGAGATCCCTCACAATGTGGTGGATGTGTATCATAGCCTGCTGCTGCCGAACGCGGCAGGGGAGCTGGTATTGAATAACCATTTCGAAGGCATTTCCCATGCCATAAAGAATGCGGCCATGATGGTCACGATGACGGCGCGGGAAGATATTGATGCTGTGATTACCGGAGACGTGGTCCTCCGGGAAGATTCTATGGGCGGCGGAGAAGGGAGAAATGTGTTCGGGCAGCAGGTATCGCTGTACATATACGACAGGTATGAGGGCGGACTGGGATATTCGGAGAAAATCTATGACCTGGTTTTGCAGATCATTGATAATGCAATCCGCATGGTCAGCGGATGTACCTGTGAAAATGGATGTCCCGCCTGCGTGGGCGATTACAGCCTGGATAAGAACATGGTACTGTGGGGACTGAAAAATCTCAAAGAAAAGAGCGAACCGCCTCAGTACGGCGGAAAATATACGGAGAAAGAGCGGCCGGCCATCCGGAAAGAATATACTTTTTCCAACTTGCCCAAACAGTGGACAGCCCTTTGTGAAAGAGCGGTACAAAATGGAGAAGGCGGCGCGGCTTTTCTTCAGACCGTAAAACAGGCAGACGTGTCCGGGCACTGTCTGATGCTGACAGTGGAGAGCGCATTTTATAAGACATGGCTCCAGGAATCGGAAAATATACAGGAGCTGGAGAAAATACTGCGCAGGCATGTGCAGTGCCCCTCTGATATGAAGGTGGAAGTGATCACAAAGGAAAATATAGAAGAGAACAAAAAGCGGAAGGAAAAGCTGCAGAGACATTATACCAAAATATGATCTGCAAAAAGGAACGATTGTCTGTGCAGGGCGCGCCATGGCTGCAAGTATCGGAGAGATTTTATACTTGCCTGCACAAAAAAAGAAAGAACTGGGAAAGCATGAGAATAGATTTCAAAGAAGAGTGGAAGCATCTTAACCCTTATCAGATGGAAGCGGTACTGGACGATTCTTCGTCTAGTGTTGTGAATGCCAATGTGGGAAGCGGAAAAACCACAGTGCTGATCGCGAAAATTTTATATCTGCATTATGAAAAGTCGGTTCCTCTGGAGGACATGGTCGTATTGACATTTACCAATAAGGCGGCGGATGAGATCGTCAGCAGGCTGAGAAAAAAAGAACCAGGCCTTCTGCGGGAGCAGGTACAGGGATTCGGTACATTTCACAGTGTGGCGCTGTATTTGCTGAAAAATCAACTGCCTGTGGAACGGGTGGGGTGGAACAGGGAGTTCACGGTGATCAGCCCGGATGAAGAGGCAGACCTGGCAGCGGCAGTGATCGCAGCGCAGAAGCTGAAGGTGAAGTATAAAAACCGTCTGAAAAAGCGTCTGGAGCAGGAGTATCAGGGATATCTGCAGGGGAAAGAGTGCAGCAGATACAAGGACGACCTGTTCCTGCTGTATCCGCTGCTGGAGGCGGAAAAGAAACGCCAGAATAAAATGTCCTTTTCGGATCTGCTGCGGGTGAGTACAAAATTGCTGCAGGCAGGGAGAACAGAGAAGCAAATATCAGAAAAGCACTGGATCATCGTAGACGAGGTGCAGGACAGCGATGCGCTGCAGATAGAATTTCTGGAAGCCCTGAAAGGGAAAAACACCAGGCTGTTTGCGGTGGGGGATCCGAATCAGGTAATCTACAGCTGGAGGGGAACGGGGGAGAATATGTTCTACCTTTTAAAGCATCGGTTTCAGGCAAAGGAGCTGTCTCTTCCTGTCAATTATCGTTCCAGTGCATCCATCCTGGAAGCGGCGAACCGATTTCTGCAGTCCGGTACGGGAATCCAGAGCAGTCGAAAGACAGGGGGAAAGATTATAGTAAAGAACCATTACGACCCATTTCAGGAGGCGGAATACCTGGCGGGGCGGATCCGTGCGCTTCATGACAGCGGCAGCGCATATGGTGAGATCGCAGTCTTTTATCGGCTGCAGAAGCAGTCGGAGATTTTGGAAAAAGTATTTGACAGGCAGCAGATTCCCTATGAAGTATCTGTAAGAAAGACGATCAGAGATATCCCGGTACTGGACTGGCTAATCAAGGTGCTGCGGTTTTCGGTCAATGCTGCGGATGAACAGATAGGAATCGAAGCGCTTTCTGATCCGCAGTACGGGGCGAAATGTACCAGGGCGAAAGCAAAGAAGATCATTCAGGAACAAAAGAGGGAAAGTGTTCTCCTGTATCGGAGGATCGCTGAATTTCAGGAGCAGGAAGAATGGAAGAAGGAAGGCGTTCCCGGGGCGTCAGAGATTTTTGCATATTTTGGGCTGAGAGACGCTCTGCACCCGACTTCATCCACCTACTGTGAGGATGAAAAGCTGGTGCTGAAGTTTCTGGAAAGAATCTGCAGATATTGTATAGAAAAGGAGTACAGCCTGATGGAAGGGATCAGGGAATTTGTGAATCAGTCAGCGCTGTATGGGGTGAATCTGCTGAGCGGTGACGGGGATGCGGATGGTATTTTTTCCCGGAACACCGTGAAGCTGATGACGCTGCATGCCTCCAAAGGGCTTGAATTTGAGACGGTATTCTTGATCGGGATGAACCAGGGGCTGATCCCGCTTCACAGCCAGAGCTTTGAGCAGGAGGAAGAGGAGCGGAGATTGTTTTTCGTGGGAATGACCCGGGCGAAGGACGAACTGGAATTGTCTTACTATACCAACCCGGGAGAACCCAGGGTTACCGGGGAATGCAGCCGGTATCTGAGGATGCTCCCGCCTCATCTTCTGGAATGGGAGGAGCTTCGCAGCGCAGGAGAGAAACGGGGGAATCTGCAGCAGCTCCGCCGGGAGGTTCAGGACCAGATCCGGGAGAAAAAGGAGCAGGAGCAGCAGAAGAAAACAGCCGTGAAGCGCGCAAAGCATCCAAAGTACGGGGAGGGAATCCTGGTATCGGAAGATGAGATGATGGTGGAAGTGGAATTTGACGGATATGGAAGGAAACAGTTTTTGAAGGCGTTTGGGGAGGTTGTGATAGTGTGAAATATGCTTTCTATCCGGATATGGTGCAGTTCTCTCCAGAGTATAAAAATTCCATTATTACTTTTATGAAGATTGATGAAAAAGAATGGTACTGACAGGGGAAACCCGAGAGATGCAGGAGAAGCGCACGCCTGCCAAAGAGTTCTAATTCTTTTATCTTATAGAATTATAATTGACCACCTAAACCACCAGTCACATTGTGGCGGGTGGTTTTCTCATGCACATTTATAAATAGTTTTTGTCCAAGATGGATCTGTAAGCAACGTTCATGCGGATGAAAAAGAACCATATGCTGAATGGCACACATCAAGCTCCAGGATCATGAAAAACAGAAGAACCAGGCATACAGGGGAGATATCGCCATTCAACCTTTCTACTACTTTCCGGCCTGTCCATTCCCGTGTCTTTTCTCATAATCCTCCCTCCACTTATCCCAATCTTCTACCTCAATCGTAAACGTACATCTGCACCAGGGAGGGAGCTACATCATATCTGTACAGAAACGAAACAGCAGAAAGGATATACCCAGACAGAATGACATTTTTTAGATTTCAGGAGAAAGCAGTTTAAAGAAAAGTATGCAGAAAAAGTGGGCGGACATAGTATTTGTGCGCCAAAAAATAATAACAAAGATTATCGGAGATAAAAAAAGAAGAAGCTCGCCGAAAAACAAATATTGGATCGTTCGGTTCCTACGGGCTTCTTCTTTTTGTATCAAAAGGGCTGAAAATGCTCATTAAACGACAGCCATTTTTGTGTCTATTCATCTTATGACTTTCACAGATTACCTTAATCTGCGAATTTCCCTATAAACAAAAATATCAATCTTTAAACGTAAGATTAGTTTTGAAGCTAATTTACAAACGTAATTATAATGGAGTCATTTCGATTTGTCAACCAGATATTCCTGTTTCTGCGCCATTTCCATGGTTTTCCTTCCGGCAGTCCCGGCCCCAGAATACCATAGAATACAGATATGAAAGATAAAATTTTATGAGAAACGTTCTTTTTCTCTGAATCTATTTTATTATGGGTCAAAAAAGTGGTCAGGAGGAACGTTAATATGTCAAGGCGCGGAGAAAATATCAGGAAGAGGAAAGATGGACGCTGGGAGGGGAGGTATTCTGCATTTGAGCCGCATTCCCAAAAGAATGTAGTCCGTTCCATATATGCCAAAAGCTACAGCGAAGTAAAAGAAAAATTATCTGCGGCAAAAATGGATACACAATCTATGTCAAAAAGACAGAAATGTGCAGGAAACGTCCTTTTTTATTTGGTGGCGGACGAATGGCTTGCCACAGTTGAAAACACGAAAAAGCATGCTACTTTTATCAAATACCGTTTCATTTACCAGAAACATATTAAGAAAAAAATGGAAAACCTGGTACTGGCGAGGATTAATGAGGACATTTTGTCACAGATATTTCAGGATGATAACAATGAGGCGCTGTCGGACAGCCTGCAGAAAAGTATTTCCTGTGTCATGAACCAGATTCTGTCCTATGCGGCATTGAACTATCACACAGAAAAAATCAAATATTCAAATCAGCGGCCGAAAACAGGAAATAAGCCGGTCGAGATATTGAGCCAGACAGAACAGACCCGGCTGCTGCACCATCTGTATGACGGAATGGACGTTTTTAAGCTGGGGATTGTGATCTGCATTTCCACCGGTCTCCGTCTCGGTGAGATCTGCGCTTTAAAATGGCAGGACATTGATCTGGAAAGGAAACTGCTGTATGTGAACTCTACGGTGCAGAGGATTACTATGGACGGAAAGAAAACCCGGACAGTTCTTTTGGAAGGAGAACCCAAAAGCGTATATTCTAAGCGTGAAATTCCTTTATCGGACGAATTGGTTAAGCTGATTCTTCCATATTACAAAGGTGAGGGAAAATATATGCTGCATAGAAATAAGCCACTGGATCCAAGAACGTATCAAAATAAATTTCAAAAATATCTGCAGATTGCAGATATAGGTCATAAAAATTTCCACAGCCTGCGGCATACTTTTGCAACAAACTGTATCAACAGCGGAGCGGATATCAAAAGCTTAAGTGAGATATTGGGACACTCAGATGTAAAGATCACCCTGAATCGTTACGTGCACCCTAGCATTGAAACCAAACGGCAACATATGAACTCATTAGCAGCTATTTATGGTCAATATCTGGGTCAGAAACGATCATAAATATTGTATTTTAGAAAGAAGGACGCCATTTTTCGCAGATTAAGGTAATCTGCGAAAAAACCATAGCGTAACCTTCGGGGGACATATTGAGATTAAAAAAAGCCGTGAATGCCGCGGTGGGCAGATCAGCGGAGTATACGAAAGCAGCCGGCGTCTGGCCGGGCTTATCCGGAATGGAAGGGTCGAATCAGTATGAAAGGGCATAAAGATTCAATATATAAGACCGTTTATCAATACAACCAGATTCCGATTTCCGCCGCCGATATAGAACGTCTGCAGGAAATCGCCAGAGACTGCCGGGAGGTCAAAAATTATGTTTATGACCGCTATAGCGGGATTCGCAGTCTCCCGAAGATCCATCCGGGCTATACCGTTCAGAATGAGATGACAAAAAGTGGGCTGCGGGAAAAGCTGGGGCTTCCGTCCGTGTATTTTTATCTTTCTATTTTTGATGCACTGGGGGATATTAAGAGTCAGTGGGCACGCACGAAAAGCCGGGTGGGACAGAACATCAGGAACAATCCGAACCTGTCGGCAGAAGACAGGCATTATCTGCGGTTTATCATGAAGCAGAGCCAATGTTTCGAGTCAGTGCTGGCGGGAGGGGAGCCGGAACTTGCGGGCGTCTGGAAAGAAAAATATGCAGATGTCCGGAAAGGTGTGGATACCCACCGGCTGGACCAGTACCTGCGGAGGCAGGTGCGCCGCTGTCTGAACAAGCCCCATACCGACGCGGCGTATGGTTTTCCGGCTTCCCCAAAGGGATACCGGTATGCAGATCACGGAATCTACCTTTCCATGAAAGAAAGCCGCAGGAGGCTTTTTATCCCGCTGACAGACAACAATCAGTATAACTGCCAGATTTACGTTCGCCTTTATCCTGAGGAAAGAGGGATTACGCTGAATGTGCCCATAGAGGTAAAGCAGAGGCATCCTGCGGGATACAGCGGGGAGATGGGGCTCGCGGTAGGGCTTAAATGTATGTTTGTGACAGATCAGGGCAGGACTTACGGAGAAAAATATTTGAAATACCAGTCCGCACTTACAGACTATGTGCAGAAAAGGCTGCCCCGTCACCAGAGGAACGCAAAAAACAACCCCGGCATGAAAAAATACAATGCAGGCAAGGTAAGACTGGAAGAGACGATGCACAATTATGTGAACGGTGAGATCAACCGGATGCTGGACACAGAAAAGCCGGGGACGGTCTATTTCCCGAAGCTGCCGCCAAAGTCAAAGGCAGGTTTCAACCGGAAGGTGAACGCTACCGTCAATATGTGGCAGAAAGGCTTTGTAAAAAGCAGGCTGCTTCAAAAATGCCGGGAACGGTCCATCGAACTGGTTGAAGTCTTCGGCAAAGGAATCAGCGTCCAATGCAGCCGCTGCGGAGCGGACGGGGTGAAAGAAAATGATATGTTCCGCTGCCCGTCCTGCGGGGCAGAGATGCCGGAAAGGCAGAACACCGCAAAGAATGTCCTGAAAAGGGGACGTGACATGCGAAAGGAAAGGGAGTATGGAGAATGATCCCTTAAAAAGAAGTTCATTAAGAAAAATTCCGTGGATGAACGCATCTGAGGATACGTTTGACCAAAACCGGAGACGGGAATAGGAACGCGGGAGGACTCTATTGATAGAAAAAACAAAGACGGCATTAGAAGCCGGTTCCTGCGGGAGCCGGGTATTGGGTAGGCCAGGACCTATGGGAACTCAAGACGCGGAACCTCCGCGCATGAGAAGTACCGGGAGCGAAGCAGGCAGGTCGGAAAGATCCTGCCGGCATCACCCGTGAGGGTGACAAAATGTGCCTTATTAAAAATAACGATGAGTCGGTGGAGATTGTCATGAGAAGTGCTCAAAAAAAGCAGGCCATAGAATTTGCAGAATTACTTGGCGAGGCGCACAAAGAGATAAAAAAAGCCATGGAAGGAAAAAAACAGGCGGCGGCTATGAAATTGCTGGAGCAATGCCAGGAAGGAGCCATCGAACTCGGAAATATGATTGAGGAGTCAGAAGGGGAGGGCTTTGCCACAGTCCATTTATTAGAGGATTATTGCGAACTGCTCTACCAGCTGCATGAAAAAAACGGGTCGGATATATCCTCAGACGCGGGACGGGACTATAAACTCCTGCAGAAGGCCCTTATACAGATAATAAACAGCGTCCGAAATGATATTCCTGTGCGCTTGGAAGTCGTATTTCTTCCATATAAGGCGTCCATGTGGGATTCACTGGAGAGTGTGTGGAAGGCGGCGGATTCAGACGAGAATACAGACGCGTATGTGATTCCGATTCCATATTTTGACAAAAATCCGGACGGTAGCTTACGAGAGGAGCATTATGAGGGCGGACTGTATCCGGAATATGTCTCTATTACAAGATATGACGAATATGATTTTAAAAACCGCCGTCCGGATGTGATTTATATACATAATCCTTATGATGACTGCAATTTTGTAACCAGCGTGCATCCATTTTTCTATTCTAAAAATTTAAAACAATTTACAGATAAACTTGTCTACATTCCTTACTTTATATTGGGGGAAATCTCTCCCGATAATCGAGAAGCGGTAGAGGGCATAAAACATTTCTGCACCACGCCCGGTGTGATCAATGCGGACAAGGTGATCGTACAGTCTGAAGCGATGCGGCAGGTTTATGTCAATGTTCTGACGGAAGAGACGCTAAAAAGCCAGAGCCGCAGGAATGAAAAGGATATCAGAAGATATTGGGAGAATAAGATTGACGGAAGCGGATCGCCGAAGTTTGAGAAAATTTTAAATACAAGAAAAGAACAAATAGAAATCCCGGAGGAATGGAAAGGGGTTATCGAAAAGCCGGACGGTACATGGAAAAAAATCATTTTATACAATACATCGGTCACGGCATTGCTGCAGAATAATGAAAAAGCGCTGCGGAAGATGGAAGATGTATTTCGGATTTTTTATGAGAATAGAAATGACGCGGCGCTGCTTTGGAGACCACATCCATTGCTGGAAAGCACATTGAACAGTATGCGGCCGCAGCTGCTGGAAGAATATAAGAGAGTTCGCGACCGTTATATAGGAGACGGGTGGGGGATTTATGACGACACGGCGGATCTGGACCGGGCGATCGTATTGAGCGATGGGTACTATGGGGATGGCAGCAGCCTGGTGGAACTATGCCGGAAAATGAAAAAACCGGTCATGATACAGAACGTAGAGATCTGTTCGCAGTGCAAAAAGGTATGTAAGGAAGGGGAAATATAAGGAGATGTGCAGCACAAAAATAACTGCATATGGCAAGGACTTTTCATTTCTTCAAAACTTAGCATATGATGACAGTGCTAAGCTATGCGTCTATGGCTGCGGAGTGAATGGAGAGATCATCTGCAGGTATCTAAAAGTTTTAGGCAGGGATATTGAATATTTTGTGGACCGGCAGGCAGACAGCAGGGAATTTACCGTTCTCGGTAAAAAGGTTATTTCGCCGGATACATTTTTGAGCCGGGCGGATGATATTCAGGTCATTGTTTCTCCTGATAATCAGGCTCCGGTGATACAGTATCTGACCGAGAACGGCATCAATGAAAACAATATCATAAATCCATTCAGAAGAGTAGATAAAGAGATAAGGATTCTTGAGGATGTTTATGATCCGAAATACTTTTTGAAAGCTAGTAAGAGAAACAGAGAAAAACAGGCGGACGATGCTCCGGTGGCGACTATTTTTACAATCCTGTACAACACGCCGAAGGGAATGCTGTGCAGAACCATAGAAAGTGTTTTGAACCAGAGCCTTGAGAACTTTACTTATCTAATAATTGATAACGGCTCGACAGATGATTCGGCAGATACGATCAGGCAATATGCGGAAGCAGACGCAAGAATTACATATATCCGTCTTGAGAAGAATGTTCCGTGGACGGAAAAGGGACTGCTTACAAAACTGAAAGACAGCATAAGCACAGACTATGTAGCTATGGTGGATTCTGACGATTACTATGAGCCGGATTTTTTAGAGAAGACCATAAAGATTTCCCGTGCTGACGGTTCAGACATGGTTCAGGTCAATACGCTGACATATGCGCATAAAGGCTTTAGATACAGCTATTTTACACATTATTTGGGAAAGGATTTCTGCATTGAGGGAGAGGAGAAGGAACGCTGTTTCATGCTACGTATCCTGTTTGTCCCTGTGTGGGGTAAGCTGTATAAATCCGGCCTGTTTAAGCAGCTTATAGATCTGATGCTGACTTACGAAACAGAGTATGACAGAGACTGCAATTTCTGTCTTGATATATCCTGGATGACCTATATGGCTCTTGCCTGTGACCGGGTTTCTCTGTGCGATGACTTATTGCATATCCGTACCTGGAGGCCGGGAAGCAGCGAGCATTCCGACAACCACAGTTCGAAGTGGCTTTCATCTATCGTCTGGTCATTTGAACATTTACGGAAAAACAATGTGGAATATGAGGCTGCGCAGGTATTTGAGGAATCGGCGCTGATGTGGTTATTCAGCTTGCCGAGAGAGGAATACAGTTTATCGGATTTCAGGAAAGAGGATATGGATAATAAAAGGGTCGCAGATTTTTTAAACAGGCCTGTTTGTGATAAATATAGAGGGGATCAGCATGGATAAGAATAAGGATATCATTTCATATGATGTTTATGAGTTAGATTTTTTGTCAGATGCGGAGCAGGAGTTTTATGAAAAAGTATATGCTATGTCCGGAAGGAGAGATGCAGAATGACGTTTGAGAAAATGCCTGTAGACGGCTGCTGTCTCATTAAGCGTAATATACCCTGGGACGACAGAGGATGTTTTTCGAGGCTTGCCGATATCGAAGAATTTAAGGCAAACGGATTGAATGGAAGATTTGTACAGATTTCCGCCTCAAAGAATTACAGAAAGGGAACGCTGCGCGGAATACATATGCAGGCTGAACCTTCGGCAGAAGAAAAACTTGTATGCTGTGTTGATGGTGAAGTTTACGATGTTTGTCTGGATTTAAGGAAGGACTCGCCTACATATTTAAAGTATTGTTCAGCCGTCCTTTCCGAGAAAAACGGCCAGGCTTTTTATATACCGAAAGGATGTGCGCACGGGTTTGTGTCACTGAAAGATAACTCACAGCTGATCTACTTTATGACTTCGGCATATGACCCGATGTACGAGAGAGGATACAGATGGAATGACCCGGCGTTTTCGATTGAGTGGCCGGTGCACCCGGCGGTCATTTCCGAAAAGGACAGCAAATGGCCGATGATAGGAGACAGGGATAGCTGATGAGGATACTTCATATAGCCGCACATATGGGGGCAGGCGCAGGAAAAGCGATTTCGGGGATGGCCATATCAGATAGGGAGAATAAACACAGAATCATTCTTTTGGACAGGCCGGAGAAATCAGATCATATCATAAGGTGCCGGCAGAGAGGAATAGAGGTTCTGATCTGTACCGAAAAAGAACAGATAAAAAGGGAAGTGTCAGAAGCGGACGTGGTGGTAGTGAATTGGTGGCACCATCCCCTCACTTACAAAGCTCTGGCGGAGATCTCAGAAATTCCTGCCAGGATCGTTTTGTGGAGCCATGTAAATGGGCTCAATTATCCTGTGCTGAAGCCGGAATTTGCAGCAGGCTTTGATGCCTGCATGTTTACGTCAGAAGCGTCTTTCCATAATCCTGATTGGAAGGATGCAGATAGGGCAGGCATACAGGAACACTCTGCTCTGGTATATGGAATGGGAGATTTCCAGCCGCAGGGTTTTCCGGCAAAGCAGCGCTATGATATAACGCATAAAATAAGGATTGGATATGTCGGTTCGCTGGATTATGCCAAGCTCCATCCTGATTTTGCCAGTTGGCTTAAGGCGGCTGCAGAATGCGATAAAAATATCAGATTTGAGATCGCAGGAGACTTGTCACAGGCGCTGTCAGATGATGTGGAGAAGATGGGAATATCAGAATACGTGCAGTTTCTCGGATTTCGGATGGATATACAGGAGCTGCTGCCCTCATGGGATATTTTCATATATCTGCTGAACCCTTTCAATTTTGCTACCACAGAAAACGCCCTGCTTGAGGCTATGGCAAGCGGACTTCCTGTTGTGGCGAGTGACGGGGCCGTTGAGAGAACTATTATTGAAGACGGAGAAAACGGTCTCTTTGCTTCTGAAAAAAATACATTTGCACAAAAGATAAAAGAACTGTCAGAAAATATGGAACTTAGAAAGGCCTTGGGGCGGAAGGCAAGAGAGGATATGATTGAAAAATATGATTCTGAAAGAAACCGGTTCCGATTCAACACCGTGATCAATAAAGTCATGAATAATCCTAAAAAGACGCATAATTTTAAAACGGTTTTGGGAGAAGATGCCTTGAGATGGTTTCTGTCCGGCTGCAGCAGAGAAGATGCTGAGAGATTGGAAGAATTATCTGAATACAGTAAGGAAAATTCAGATTGGAAGGAAGCAGTTTTAAGCGCCGGTGGATTTGAGGGGATATATAAGGGACGATCAAAAGGCTCCGTAGAACAGTTCAGCAGATATTACCCCGGGGACAAGAGACTGAAGAATCTGGCAAGGATTATGAAAGAATCACAGGAGGCGTTTATATGAAAGCAAAAATAGGAACCAGATACCATAAGAACAGGACAGAACTTCAAACGGTTATTCCATTAAGTACGCCGTTCATACTTTATCTGGACCCGTCAAGCGCGTGCAATCTGAGCTGTAAATTCTGTCCATGCGGAGGCGCCCACAAGGATCTCTGGACGGAGGAGAAACGCGGCAGCATAGGGGTTATGGATTTTGACCTGTATAAAAAAATCATTGACGACTGTCAGGGATTTCCAGAAAAGGTCAAGGTCTTGCGCCTGTATAAGGAAGGGGAGCCCCTTGTAAATAAGCGGCTGCCGGAGATGATCGAATATGCGCACAAATCCGGCAAATTTGAAACAATAGATTTTACCACCAACGGAACACTGCTCCATCCGGAATTAAACAGGAAGCTTGTGGATGCGGGATTATCCAGGATCAATATTTCCGTGGAGGCTCTTGACGCCGCGGGATACAAGGAAATAAGCGGCGTGGAGCTGGACTATGGCAAATTTATCGACAACATAAGAGATCTGTATGAACATAGAGGAAACTGCCGCATTTTTATAAAGACAATGGCAGATCATATTGACAAGGATGCGGAACAGAAATTTTACAGCCTGTTCGGCGATATCTGTGACGAGATCGCCATGGAGCACATTGCGAACTGCTGGCCCGGGTTTGAAAATACTACGGAGCAGGTAAACGTATACCATGGCGAAGGATATAAGGAGTATGTAGTCTGTCCCAGGATCTTTTATATACTTACGGTAAATGCCAACGGTACTGTGTCACATTGCATTGTGGACTGGAACTATAAGGGGATCATAGGAGACGCCAGAAAACAGAGTATCGTGGATATATGGAACAGCAAGGAATATCAGGATATCAGGCTGGCGCATCTGAACTGCAGACGCCGGGAAGTCCTTTTGTGTAAGGACTGTATGGAGATTGAATCTGCAGCGGTTGACAATATAGACGAATACAGGGAAATGCTCCTTGAAAGGATGACCGGTAAGCAATGAAAGTTTTATTGATAGGCGGAAACGGGAATATCAGCTGGTGGTGCGCAGAGGAGGCCATTAGGCGCGGAGATGAAGTGTATGAGCTCAACCGCGGAATGACAAGGGCAACCAGAAGAGAGGTCCAGCCAGAGGTACATGAAATTATTGCAGACATCCGTAATGAGGAGGCGGCAGTTAAAGCGCTTTCCGGTATTCACTTCGATGTGGTATGTGATTTTATCTGTTTTAACGATGCCCAGGCAAGGCAGGCGATAGAGGTCTTTCAGGGGAAAACAGATCAGTATATCGTCATTTCCTCGGAGGCTGTTTACAAACGAGAGAGCAGATATCTGCCGTTTCGTGAAGATACGCCGCAATATGAGGAGGATGTGGAGGATTCCTATATAGCCGGAAAGATTAAGATGGAGAAGGCTTTCAGGCAGGCATACAGGACGGATGGATTCCCTTCAACCATTGTAAGACCTGGATATACCTATGATACGATCATCCAGGCGCCGGTGGGACAGAACTGCTTTACGGCTCCCCAGAGGTGGATCACGGGCTATCCGTTTTTGATGCCTGGGGATGGGGAAAACCTTGTTGCGCCAATACATTCCAAAGATTTTGCAAAAGCTTTTGTGGGCTTGATCGGGAATCAAGAGGCGATAGGAGAGGATTATCATATAGCCGCAGAGCAGCTTATCACATGGAACGAGATGGCGGGGACGATTCTTGCAGCATTGGGGCTTGATGCAGAGAATATCATTCACATACCGCGTGACGAGGCGGTCAGGATAACGGATTTTTACAGTGTCATCGTGAACCGGCAGCATATGTGGCATTATATCTTTGATGATGCGAAGATCAAGTCTGCTGTACCGGGATGGGAACAGAAGATCAGTTTTTCAGAAGGCATGGAAGAAACGGTTTCCTGGCTGCTTGCTGACAAGGTGAGACAGCGGATCAATCCGGAGTATGACAGGAGACTTGAGAACATATACAGCAGATACTGGAATGGAGGAAAAGTACATTGAGCTGCCCGATTTGCAAAAGTAATGAAAAAAAGATTCTGTACAGACTCTGCGACAATATGAAGATCATGGGGGCGGACTTTCCGGAGACACCCAGCTTTATTGCAGCATGTAAAAAATGCGGTCTTTTATATATGGATACGAAGGCGTCGCAGAAAGATTTCTTATCTTATTATATGTATGGCGCTGCTGCCCCGAAATATTACGATATGTTTGGACAGGAAGATACGGATGATTACTATGAGCATTTGCATGAACTGATGAGACCGTACATAAACACGGACAGCAAAATCCTTGACATCGCAGGAGCGTGGGGAGAATTTGCAGGATATATGAGTGCGTCGGGATATAGGGATGTTACGGTTCTGGATCCCAATGAGACATGCATCTCAAATGCAAAAAAACTCGGGGTAAAGACTCTGCTGACAGACAGTACGGACATGGGAGAGACTGCGGATGACAGCTTCGACATGGTGATTCTGAACCATTCATTGGAACACATACTGGACGTAGACAGCACCATGAAAAATATTTCCAGAGTCCTGAAGGATGAGGGGTATCTGTTCATCGAGGTTCCTGATGCAGAAGGCTATGCCGGTGAAGCGGCTTCTCCTTTTAATTTTCTTACATATGAGCATGTTTTACATATGTCCATGAATGACATGGAGAATCTTGCAGGCGAGTATGGATATGAGATTCTGGACAAGGGTCACTATTACAAAAAGGTGAGCAATTATCCATCCATATATGCCGTATTGAGAAAAGGAGCAAAACAGGCGCTGGCTTATTCGGATGAGCCGGAAAAGGCAATGCTCAGATATTTAGAAAAAAGTCAGAAGACGCTGGAACGTTTTCTTAATCCGTTAAGGCAATCAGGAAAAAAACTGATCCTATGGGGGATCGGAGCGTCTACTGCGATACTGATCGAGTCCTTTCAGGGATGCAATGTGACGGCTCTTATAGACAGAAATCCGGGCCGCCAGGGATTGGTTTTCAATATCAACGGCAGGAGATATACGGTCGGGCCTCCGGAAAGCGTCGGAGACGGAACGATCCTGATCCTTTCGATTCCGTACCATGACTCTATCGAAAGACAGATTCGGGAAATGGGGCTCACGAATGAGATTGCCGCACTGAAATAGAGGTGACAGACAGATGAAATCAGCCATAGTAACCGGAGCAACCGGTTTTATAGGAACACATCTCAGCGGGGAACTGAAAAGAAACAATATCAGGGTAACGGGACTGGCCAGGCACGACAGCCTGAATACAGGGAGACTGGAAAAGGATATCGATATCGTGTGGTGCGGCATGGATGGTTACGATTCGTTTTCGGGGGCGCCCGCAGATACATTTTATCATCTGGCCTGGGATGGAGCCACCGGAGCCGGACGGGATGATGAGGAGCTGCAGGCAAAGAATATCGCGCGGACGGTTGCTGCATTAAAAGCGGCAAAACGTGTGGGGTGCAGGAGGTTTGTAGCGCTGGGGACGGTGTATGAAAATCTGGTCCCCCAGGTAGTCTTAGAATCAGGGCACAGGAAAGCTGACTTTTATCTGTTATCAAAGCAAAGTTCCCATTATATGTGCCTGAAGCTTGCGAGGAAACTTGATATAGAATTTGTCTGGGCAACAATATTCCAGCCGATAGGAAGATATATCAAAAGAGAACAGGTGATGACCTATACCATAAACGGGCTTTTAAAGGGCGAGCCGCCGGAATTTGGACCTGCAATGGAGCCGTATGACATTACGGCAGTGGAAGATATTGCGTATGGCTTGAGGCTCCTTGGGGAAAGCACCTTAACAAAGCAGGAATACTATATCGGGAGCGGCAGTCCTATGCTTATGAAAGAATACCTGCGAAGGACAAAGGAAGTTCTGAGTGTGGACACAGAGCTTAAAATCGGCTGCCGTCCTGACGACGGTCTGCGTTTTTCGTTTGATTGGTATGACATATCGGCAATTCAAAAAGATACGGGATATTCCCCACGGGTAGGATTTGACCAGGCGGTGTTAAATGTGGCGGAGTGGGTAAGATCAGGTGAAATGATATGAAGATGATTATATTGGCAGGCGGCCAGAAAAGCACGATCAGCGGAGAATCCGAAGGCATGCCGAAACCCATGCTTTCCATAGGCGGGAGGCCGCTTCTGTGGCACATCATGAAGCACGCTTCATTATGCGGGATAAAAGAATTTATCGTATGCGGCGGTTATAAGATAGATTCGATCAAGGATTACTTTCTGGATTTCTACATCTACCAGTCCGACATCCAGGTAGATACAGGAAGCAATACGGTAAAGATTCTCGATAAAAATACGGAGGACTGGGTTGTTACCGTTGTGGATACAGGTATAAAGACCATGCCTGTGGAGCGTATAAAAAAAGTGTTGGATATAGCAGGGGAAGAGTTTCTGATATCTTACGGAGACTGTCTGTCTGATATTTCGCTTGAAAGGCTGCAGGATGTTCACAGGACAGAAGAAAAATCTATCACGGTTGCTGTTGCAAGGCCGTCCGGACGTAAGATGCCTTTGCATTTTATGAGGGAAGAAGCGGAATGGATGAGCAGTGACAAGGCGTGGACAAGCGCAGGTGTATTTATGGCGGGAAAAGAGGCTTTTGCCGGCGAATGCTGCGGGGGAGATATAGAGGACATGCTGTCCCAGTCGTCCACGGCAGTATATAGGCATGAAGGTTTTTTCAACACAATAGAGACACTGAGAGATAAAGCGGCTGCGGAAAAATTGTGGGATAAGGGGATAGCACCTTGGATGGGGATTGTATGAAAGTTGTGATTTTAGCAGGCGGAAAGGGGACAAGGATAAGCGAAGAGTCGTCCCTGCGCCCCAAACCTTTGGTAACGATCGGAGGACGTCCGATCCTCTGGCATATCATGAAAATCTACAGCAGCTATGGATTTCATGACTTCATTGTGTGCTGCGGATATAAGGGCGAATACATTAAAAGATATTTTGCCAGATACGGATTACAGCATGCATCTGTGAAATTTAGCTTATCACATCTTAAAGAGAACGGACAGACAAAAGATATTACGGATAAAGAGAAGACTGAGAACTGGAAGGTGATATGTGCCAATACGGGGCTTGAGACTCTGACTGCCGGACGCATTTTAAAAATAAAAAAATATATCGGTGAAGATGAGGAATTTATGATTACATACGGCGATGGCGTAGCGGATATCGATCTGACGGAGCTGATTGGATTTCACCGGGAGCGCGGGAAAATCCTTACGATATCTACAACACGCCCGGAGGGAAGGTTCGGAGCGGTCAGCATTGATCGAGAGGGCAATGTAGATAGCTTCAAGGAAAAGGCAAGAAGGAGCCAGTCCTATGTAAATATAGGTTTTATGGTAGCAAATAGAAAGTTATTTGATTATCTGGGGGATGGACGCGAGATGCTTGAAAGAGGGCCGTTTGAACGTCTTGTAGCGGACGGGCAGATAGCGGCATATAAGCATCCCGGGTTCTGGTCGCCCATGGATAATATACATGACAGAGAGTATCTTGAGAAACTTTGGGATAGCAATGCGCCTTGGAAAATATGAATGTCAAATTACTATAAATATGAATGTTAAAAATCCAATATGAAGTTATAGTGATTTAGACTATAGAGTAATAGTTATCATTTAGGAGAAATACGATGCAAAAACTATTTAATGAGCAAAAAATTAAAGATAATATACTGGCTCAAGTAAAAGAATACGCCCATTTATACCACCAAAAGACCGATTCATATACTCCGGGAGACCGTATTCCCTATGCATCACGTGTCTATGATGAAGAAGAGTTATGTAATCTGGTGGATTCGGCGCTGGAATTTTGGCTGACATCAGGCCGGTATACGAAAGAGTTTGAGAAGAATTTTGCAGAGTACCTTGGAGTGAAATACTGCTCGTTGGTAAATTCAGGATCATCTGCAAATCTGCTTGCCCTTATGGCTCTTACATCACCGCTTTTAAAAGAAAGAAGGTTAAAGCCGGGGGATGAGATGATCACGGTTGCGGCGGGATTTCCGACAACAGTATCTCCTGCAATTCAATATGGCGTCATACCCGTGTTCATAGATATTACAATTCCGCAGTACAACCTTGATGCGGCTATGCTGGAGGAAGCTTTGTCGGAAAAAACTAAGGTCGTGATGGCGGCGCATACCCTGGGGAATCCATTCGATCTGAAAACGGTAAAGGAGTTTTGCGACAGGCATAATCTGTGGCTGATAGAGGATAATTGTGATGCACTTGGTTCTGTTTATGAGATGAACGGGGTAAAGAGACTGACCGGAACAATCGGAGATATCGGTACATCATCCTTTTATCCGCCTCATCATATGACCATGGGAGAGGGAGGGGCTGTTTATACTAATAACCCGCTTCTTCATAAGGTTATCCGGTCTATGCGGGACTGGGGAAGAGACTGTGTATGTGATTCCGGTGAAGACAACCGCTGCGGGCATCGCTTTGACGGTCAATATGGGGAACTGCCGGAGGGGTATGACCATAAATATGTATACTCGCATTTTGGGTACAACCTGAAAGCTACTGATATGCAGGCGGCGATCGGCGCGGCGCAGCTTAAAAAACTTCCCGGATTTACAGAGAAGAGAAGGGAAAATTTTAAAAAACTATATACGAGTCTTTCGGATATAGGAGACAAGCTCATTTTCCCGGAAAAATGTCCCGGCTCTGAGCCGAGCTGGTTTGGGTTTCTCATGACATGCCGCGACGGTATGGACAGGCGGAACGTGATTTCCTATATAGAGGGACATGGAATACAGACCAGAATGCTTTTTGCGGGGAATCTGATCAGGCATCCCTGTTTTGATGGGATGAGGGAAAAGGGAACAGGCTACCGCATTGCCGGAAATCTGACGAACACAGATCGTATTATGAGAGATTCTTTTTGGGTAGGCGTATATCCCGGAATGACAGATGAAAAGCTGGAATATATGTCAAAAATAATCAAGGAAGCCGTTGAGCAATAATGATTCATCGATAAGAGTGTAAGTGATATGAAGAATTTTTATAGAAACAAAAAAGTTCTGATTACGGGGAATACCGGGTTCAAAGGGAGCTGGATGACACAGATGCTCCTGCTCCTTGGCGCAGATGTGACCGGTATTTCGCTTCGCCCGGCGACAGATCCGAGTCTTTACGAGATCTTGCATCAGGAAAGCAATATTCATGAGTACATCGTTGATATCCGTGATTTTGAACAGGTGCAAAATATTTTTCATGAGGAAAAGCCGGAGATCGTATTTCATCTTGCGGCACAACCCATAGTAATTGATTCCTACAGAGATCCAAGGTATACATACGATGTCAATGTTATGGGGACGGTCAATATTTGCGAATGCGTCCGAAAATCAGATTCTGTAAGGTCGTTTATAAACGTTACGACGGATAAAGTATATCGGAATAATGAGTGGGAGTTCCCCTACAGGGAGACGGACCGTCTGGATGGCTTTGATCCATATTCAAACAGTAAATCATGCAGTGAGCTTGTAACAGCCTCTTACGTCAGATCCTTCTTTACGGGAAGGGACGTTGCAGTATCGGCCTGCAGGGCAGGTAATGTGATAGGGGGCGGAGATTTCAGCGGCTTTCGTATTATTCCTGATTGCTACAGGGATACAGTGTCCGGCAAGGGGATTGCGGTGAGGAATCCGGACTCAGTAAGACCATATCAGCATGTTCTTGAAGCGGTGAGTTTTTACCTCTTAGCTGCAAAGATGCAGATGGATGACGGTTCTCTTGCCGGAAATTATAATGTGGGTCCGGAATATTCAGACTGCATCAAGACATCCGAGGTATGTGATCTTTTTTGCGGATTCTGGGGAGAAGCGGCAAGGTGGGAGGCAATCGAAACCCAGGGACCGCATGAGGCAAATCTGCTGAGACTGGATACGTCAAAGGCAAAGTCGAGGCTTGGATGGAGGCCTGTATGGGATGTAAAGCGGGCTATTAAAGAAACAGTGCGCTGGTATAAAGCATTTTCTGAGGATGGAGATATGACAGGCGTTACCGAAGGGCAGATAAAAGCATACCTGGGTGAAGGGAAACTGTGATGGAAGACAGGATGTTTATCATATATGGGGCAGGAAATAAAGGACGGGCATATCTTCAGCTTTTGCGGCGATATAACCTGGACAATCGAATACAATGTTTTTGCGACCGCGATGCTTTGCTCATAAGAAACATAGATGCCATACCGGTAGTTTCCTATCAAGAGGCGGTATCTATGGGGATTCCGTTCATCATTGCCGTCCGTAATGAGAAGGCGGAAGAGGTCGTGAGCCGGTTGAAAAACGACAAAAAGGAATTTTACGCAGGGCTGGACAAATTGCTTGTGGACGAGCTGCATCTGATGCCAAGGATTGATTATGAACGAGAGATTTGTGCTATATCGCATATAGACACGATGGATCAATACTTCGAGATTGCAGAAAGCGAGGGCGCGCTTGATTTCTTTTGGAGCGCCGGGGGCATTTGCCGCGGACTTTTTGACAGATTAGATTTGCAGAATACAGTGGAACTGGCGTGTGGAAGAGGAAGACATGTGCCGCGTTATATAAATTCTGCGGGCCACATTACATTGGTTGATATCCTTGAAAAAAACATAGACCTGTGCAGGATGAGATTTTCGGGTACGGATAAGATTTCCTATGTTGTTAATAACGGATGTGATCTGTCTGCGCTTCCCAGTGAGTATTATACATCGCTGTTCACCTATGATTCCATGGTGCATTTTGAACTATTAGATATATCAAATTACCTGAAAGAAACATACAGAATACTCAGGCCGGGAGGGAAAGCGCTCTTCCATCATTCCAATAATGATTCAGATTATAAGGCTTCTTATGATAATGCGGCTGAATCGAGAAGTTTTATGAGCAAAAATATTTTTGCTTATCTGGCGTATCGCGCCGGATTTGAAATAGAAGATCAGCGAATTGTCGATTGGGTTGAACCGGAGATAGATTGTCTGACACTGGTTGTAAAAAGGTAGGATACAACGTATTTACCCGGCAGCCGTACTGAAAAGCAAGGAAGTGGATAAATGAAATTACTGTGCTGCTCATTTGAGGAATTAAATAAAAAGATCAGAGAGGGACATCATGAGATTGTCATGTTTGGAGCGGGTGTGCTCGGACAAGTGACAATGCCGCAGATATTATTAAAATATGGCCTTCTGCCATTCATCAGATGTTATCTGGACAATGATAAAGCTAAATGGGGGAGCAGAATTGAACTTTTCGGCAGATCAGTTCCTGTAAATTCCCCGTCTTTTTTAGAAAAGTGTAAGAAAAATACAGTGATCCTATTGAATATCAGCAGGTTTCCAGACGTGATCGAACAGCTTCAGGGAATGCAGTGTACCGAAGAAATGGAGTGCTACATCACGCCGATGCTGTGTATCTATAATTTTTGTTCAAGTCCGTCCAAGGGAGAACCGAAACTTTTAGAAAAACCCGCCATACCGAAAAAAATTCATTATATGTGGCTTGGAAGAAAGCCTGTTCCCGGAGAATTGCAAAAATGCCTTGACAGTTGGAGACGGTTCTGCCCTGACTATGAGATTATCGAATGGAATGAAGATAACTATGATATTACTGAAAATTCTTATATGAAGCAGGCATATGAAGCCGGAGCGTATGGTTTCGTGCCGGATTATGCAAGGCTTGATATCCTATACCATCACGGAGGGTTTTATCTGGACACGGATGTGGAAATCAAGAGAAGTATTGAGGAGCTCAGATACCAGGAGGCGTTTTGCGGAGTTGAAAAGTGGCAGACGGTTAACTTCGGGGGCTTAAGCGGGGCGGTAAAAGGAAACCCGATGATCAGACGGTTTCTCGATGCGAGAAAAACGATAGATTTTATTGATAAGGACGGTCAGATAAATAAAAATACCTGCGGATTTTATGACACCCGGGTTGCTCTGGACGCAGGGTATGTTGTTGACGGTACGACTCAGAATATCTGTGGAATGAATATTTATGCCTATGATTACTTTCAGCCTTATGATTATATGTCCGGAATGCTGAACAGCACAGTACATACATATTCTGTCCATTGGTTTCATGAGGGGTGGATTGACGAAAAGATGAAGAAAGCAAACGAAGAAGCAGCGGAGTGTTATACTGCCCTTTTTGAAGAGTGCAGGAGCAACAGTACCATATATAACGCGAAGTAAGAATAAAGCAAAGCGGCATCCTGCTGCAAAACAGCCCGATGGGGATTCAAAAATAAAGGAACGGTAGGAAAATGTACATGGAGAATTTACAGAAGAGGCATTTTGATCTTACAGCTTCTATGATGTGCGCCAATTATGGAAATCTGGAGAGGGAAGTAAAAAATCTGGATGAGGGAGGGATCGACTCCTTCCATATAGACATCATGGATGGGCGTTATGTCCCGAACTTTGCAATGTCATTAAATGATCTGCGCTATATAGCCGGCACTACGGATAAGCCGTTGGACGTGCATCTGATGATAGAACATCCTATCAATAATATCAAGTTATTTTTGAAAAACCTCCGGAAAGGGGATACCGTATATATCCATCCAGAAGCGGAATACCATCCGTCAACCACATTGCAGGTCATCATCAACTCTGGGATGATACCGGGGATTGCCATCAATCCGGGAACTTCTGTCGAGACGGTTATGGAGATGCTCCGTATAGTGAAGAAAGTCCTTGTGATGTCCGTGAACCCGGGAAACGCCGGACAAATGTATCTTTCCTATGTAGGGGAGAAGATCACGAAGCTGCTTTCTATGAAAGAAGATATGGATTTTGAAATCTATTGGGACGGAGCCTGCAGCGCCGATAAGATTCTGGAGTTTGCGCCTAAGGGAGTGCAGGGTTTTGTCCTCGGGACGACTCTTTTGTTTGGAAAGGACAGGCCGTATGGGGAGATTTTGCAGGATATACGGGAACTGAGGTTTTAGCCGCTGTGTAGGTTATTTCCTGCAGTTTCCTACTTTATTTTAAATTGATGGCTGTACGCATAAAAAGAGAGGTAAATATGAAAAGAAATGTGATTTATGATATCTATGAGCCGGATTTGGAAAAACTATGTCAGGCAGTATCCATGTTAAACATAGATAAATGTATAGTATACGGTATTGGTGGAAATGGCTCATATTTTTCTAAATGCTTAAACGCAATGGGAACGAAAATACAGTTTTATGTAGACGTGAAGGCGGGAAGTAATACATATTTTAAAGGGAAGCCTGTTATTTCACCTGAAAATTTAAGGAAACAATATAGAGGTGAATATATTGTGGTTTCTCCAAATATACATGCCAGTATTGTTGAGTTTTTAAAGGAAATAGGTGTTGCAAAAGACAGAATAATTTTACCCTTTTATAAAAGAGAAAGTGTTCCTGTGGATTATGGTTATCATCTGAAAGAGGCATCCAAGGATATAGATTATGAAAAATCAGTCATCATATCTCCTCTTGTTACAATTACTTCTATAATTTATAACACGGAAGAATATTTGCTCCGAAGAAGCTTCGAAAGCATCCTTAGGCAGACCTATAGAAATTTTGTTTATGTAATTATTATTAATGGAGCGACTGACCGCTCATATGAAATTGCCAAAGAATATGAGCAAATGGATGTAAGAGTTAAAGTTATCAGATTAGTCAGTAACTATGTATGGACAGATTTAAAACTTATAAAAACAATAAGAAATAATCTCTATGGAAAATATTGGTGTCAATTGGATGGGGACGACTATTATAGCGAAGGTTTTCTTGAATACGCTGTAAAAGTAGGGGAAAAAAATAAGACGGACATGGTTGCAGTACGGACAATGGCTATAGCTGCGGATAGTGAATTTGATCTCATGAAAAAAGACATATCATTTGATGGAAAGGATAAATTCTGGTTTTATCATAGTGATCCTTTATGCCATGCTTTTTCGCAAAATCATATTATGGAAGAATTTGCTATCGGAAGATTGTCAGGAACATGGTGGGGAAAATTATGGGATATAAAAGTCACAGAGCAGTATTTCGATGACTTGATAGATATGAATGATGAAATTAGAGGATGCTATTTTAGACTTGATACGGCTATGACATATAAAATGCTTACATTGTGCGAGAGAGTTTATTTTAGTGATGAAGTATATCATTTTCAAAGCTTTTCTCCAGGGAGGACATCATATTCGAAAGCTCCGACAGAGTGGCTTATGTCGTTATGGTACGTGTATAAGGATTTGAAATTACGTTTTTTCAGATGGTATGACTATGACACTGCTATGCGCTATACTAAGAGTTTTTTGAAGATATTTACAAAATGGATGTTTGCAAGAAGAGGATTATTAGATGATATAGAATTAAGTCCATACAAAAATATGATTAAGCATAATCTTCAAGAAATATATAACGATGATATTTTAATGAGTTTTATAATTGACAAATCCAAGACAGATGAAATATATAGATTATTTTATAAAAGAATATGTGAGATCTGTGGAGGGACGATGAATCAAGAGAAGATAGGATTACATGCTGGTAATGAAAAATACAATCGTATAATAGGCTACGGGGCCAAAGGAAAAAATGCCGGTATTGTGATAGGAATGCTAATGGATACAGTCATATTTCCGACAGAATTATGGGATCGAAACGGAGACGATAAGTTGATAAAAAAACCAGATCCAAATTCTCTTTCAAAAGACGATTTGGTGTTAATATTACCTTCAAGTGAATTGGCCGTTAGTTCAATAAAAAAAGATTTAGAATATTGCAAGGCAAAAGTTGTCGAATATGAGGAATTACGACAATGGATATTGGAATGTAGATAAATAATTTCAAGAGATTTAGAACAATGAGAGGAAGGTCGAAGAATGAAGAAAATTGTACTATATGGAGCAGGAGCAGTGTCAAAAAATATTATAAAGATGCTCAATCCAGGAAAATGTCAGGTGATTGCAATTGTCGATAAGAATAAAAGGGGGAGATATGACCCGCCGAAAAAAGGATTGTGGTGGGATATTCCGGCGTCATGGGGAGGTGATATACTGTCTCCCCAGTATCTTAAGGATATAAGCTTTGATTATGTGCTTATCTGTAGTGATTTATATCAATGTGAAATGAGACAGACTTTACAAAAATTGGAAATTCCAAATGAGAAAATAATCAATGCTTCTAACAATGACTTCGAATTTGATTATAGGCATTTCTACATGTCATCGCTGTATACAAGAAATGCTTCGCCATCACATGAGGTACTCGTAGAACTCACGGACTGTGAAATATTTGATTATGCTATATGCAGAGAATTGATGCTCAGAAGAAAAAGATATATTGAGGATTTTCAGATGCAGATAAATGACGATTATGTGAGATTGTCGACAATCGAGCTAATTTCAGCAAGAATCCGAAATATGGGGCTTGATGGCAGCATTGCGGAAGCAGGGGTATATAAAGGCGATACGGCAAAATATATAAACGAGATGTTTCCAGAACGAAAATTATACTTATTTGATACTTTTGATTCCTTTAATAAGGATGTAATGTCCAAAGAGAATGGAAATGTTTCTGACTCCTTTATCGATACATTTAAGGATACATCTGCTGAGCTTGTTATGAACAAGATGAAATATCCGGAGCATTGCATCATAAAAAAAGGAGTATTTCCGGATACGACAGCGGGTTTGGAAAATGAGGAGTGGGCTTTCGTCAGTCTGGATATGGATTTGTATGAGTCCACATACTCAGGGCTTAAATTCTTTTGGCCGAAGCTGCAAAAACACGGCTATATTATTATACATGACTGTTTACATCATCAGGAGACTGCCGGACGAAATGCTATGCCGGCTGGAAGAGCGGTGGATAGATTCTGTGAGGAAGAAGGAATTAATTATGTTCCGGTTACGGATGTATATGGCAGTGTAGTTTTAACTAAATAACTTAGATTATATAAGTATGAAATGTGGAAAAGTATTTGAATGTAAATGGAGTGTAGATTTTATACAATACGAATTTTAAACGGGATAGAAAAGGTCAGGATAATTTAAAATGGTTCAAAATGAAATTTTCAAGTCTGATGTTATATATATGGGTACGAGATTAGTGCCTATAGGAGAATTAAAGAACATTTTTCCTGAATGGCACGAATCGTTAAAAAAAATGTATAAGGAGCATTTGCAAAGAGAATATCATTATATAACTGATTTTAACTATGGAATATCTGCAACATTAAATGCTGTGTATACTATCAATTTTGAAAGAGCTGAAGCGAGATATTTATGTTCGTTTGAAGAAACTCAAAATGAAGGCGGAATATATCATCCTCCAATCAGAATTGATAACGAATTGTTTTTTGCACCATCTGGCGCAAGAAAATGGGCGTTCTACAATTTGAATACAGGATTGTGGTCATATGAGGATATTCCGAAGAGGTATACAAAAGGAGAAGGTTCATTTATAAAATTTTGGATTGTTGTGAATGATATGATCATATATCTGAGTGGACAGACGGATCATATTATAAGCATGGATTTAAAGACTAAAAAAATCGTTTACCATGATTGTTTTGGTGAAATATTCGGAATAGACGAGCAATGTCCCTTTTTTTCATCGATAATTGAATTTGGAGATTCTATTCTTCTTTTTTCCGAGATGGATAATAATGTATATAAGTTAGATATAGATCATTGGAAGCTGTTTAAATTAAAAAGATTGGATTCAGAAAGCAATGGAATAAAGGCAGCTTTCTTTGTACCCAATACAGATTATATTTTTTTGATAAAGAATTATACTGGTAAGAATATTGGGAGCAGAGTTATGAGGTGGAATACGACGACAGGTCATACTGAGGATGTTATATGCGGTGATGAGAGTACCAGCGATAGCCTTTTTGGTGATTTGCTTGGAGAATTTTGCTTTTATAATGATAGTTTATATATCACGTCTCAAAAGGAGAGCTGTATAATTAAAATTGATTGGGAAAGGAATCAAGCTAACAGGATACAGTTGAAAGCGGACTTTGATCTTTTATGCAGGAAAGATGACTTTTATAGAAGATGGGGAGAAGAATTAGCATATACAGTAGTTGCATATGGCTGGCCGAGAAGGAAATTTACCATTCTAAGGATGCACAAAGAACACGGTCCCTTTGCTATAGCAGTAACTCATTCTGTATTAGCTACTTTTTTACAGCACCAGGACAGGAACCATTATCTGACAGGAAATAAACGGAGGAGAGTTTTAT
>OFFP01000592.1_pt1 | contig 29609 bp, 29 predicted proteins | sample 1521431 | NCBI WGS metagenome assembly OFFP01 (sample SAMEA3504104, study PRJEB24116) | mouse gut metagenome | biome: mouse gut; feature: mouse-associated habitat; material: faeces | place: Denmark | collected 2011
CGAATCAGGGTCTTATCCTGGTTGAAGCTGTACCTCATCTTCTTGTCCGTGGCAACAATCTCCTCCAGCATTTCCCTGTCGATTTCCCTGCCGGTGCCGGCGACTCCCGCCAGCAGCTCCTCCACGTCGGCCCATCCGTGCTCGTCCAAGGTGATGTGGGCTTCCTGGGGCCTGTGGCGCAGAATCATGCTTATGTATATGCTCAGTCTGTCCAATTTTCCCATATGGCATCGCTTCCTTCCAAAGCCGTCCTTCTTTCGCGCCTGGCCCTATATCTTTTTCACGTAATTATAATGGCTCTTTGTGACGAGGTAATAGCGTTCCCCCGGTTCCTTCCCAAATCTCTCTGCCAGGGCCTTTCGATATTTGGCCTTATTCTTCTTAGGGCCGCTCAGGATAGCCTGGTACAGCTCCTCCGCGTCGTCCGCGGCCCAGCCGTTCCTGTGCGCCAGGAGCCTGACATAATTCACGCCCCTCTCGTGCCTGTCCTCCAGCAGCAGCCCTCGCAGCGTCTCCTTGTCTTCTTCGTCCAGATCCCTGAGCCGCCGGTACTCCTCTGCGCCTGCCGTCATGCCCTCAAAGGCGGTCAGCGCTCCGTACAGCAGGCCATTATCCATGATGTCCACCGATTTCAATAATGCATGGAGGAAATCCTCATCGGACGCAGCTTTCTCTGGCTCCTCCAGGGCCGCTTCCCTTTCCCCGCGGAACGGCCCTGCCGCAGGGATCGCCTCCCCTGGCTCTTCTGTCCTCTTCGCCATAACTGTTCCCTTTTTGGATATGGCGATTCCCCTTTCCTTCCAATATCTGACTACACAGTTGTAACCGTTGTCCCTGGAGACGATGATGTATTCGGCGGCCTCCCCTTTGGAAATCTTCGCCCCAAGCTCGGTGACGAGCTGGAAGTCCAGGGCATTATTCCCCTCAAAGCATCTTATCCACTGCACCCTGCCCATGCCGTGCCGCATCAGCTTGTACACGCGCTCGCAGTTTATGTGGGTGCTCTTGCCTGTGTAGAATACGAAAATGGCGTCCCGCTGGTCTATGGTGTCCAGAAGGTCTACCCATTCATCGCTGATGTTCTCGCTGTCTATCAGGTATATCCTGTTGTATGCCGTGGGCGCCTCGGAAGGGTTCTCTTCCGTCTCCGACGCTTCGCCTGCCGAATCAATCGCAGTCTGTGTCACAAGGTTCTCTTCCATAAATTCATTCTCTCCTCAATTATTTTTTTAAGGATGCGGGGACGCTTTTCTGCCATAAAAATAGCTTTTTCCATGGAATGCCTCTCTTTTATGGAATGCCCCTCTTCCATCATAAAGCATGGCACAATCTCTCCATTGCACTCTGTCGATTTCAGTTCTCTGGGTACAGGCTGGCGCCCGGCAGAAAATTCGGAACAATGGAATACCCTTCCCGAGCCTTCCATTGCCATGAATTACAGAAACAGCACTACCGCCTTCAGAATGCTTCAGACTTTTATTCCCTGCTTCTATTAGGGTAACATGGCCAGGGCGGAATTGCAAGGGAAAATTTCAGAGAATGGCTGTGAAATATGACGTGCAGTTGTCATATTCAATGTGATATAATGACAGAAGTTACAGTGGGCAGGGGAGTGGGACATTATGGGAGAAGGGCATTCTGTAGGAGAAATGCATCCTGTGGGAGAAATGCATCCCATGGGAGAAATGCATCCCATGGGAGAAATGCATCCCATGGAAAAAGAGAATTTCATAGAAGAAGTGTATTTCATGGAAGAAGAGCATTCCGTGGAAAAATACAGGCTGTTGTGCAAGCTGGTTCAAAAAGAACAGTTTGGCACAGAGATGACGCAACAGGAAAAGGACGCGGCTGTCCAATCTTTTCTGGCGGCCAGAAGCCAGCCGGATGAAATCCTCCAATATAAGAAGCGGATGCGGGTAAGTCCAGCGGAGGACTGCCTCTATCCGGATTACTATCTGCCGCCCTGTGACGGGGGCAGGAGACTCCGCCTCGTGCAGGGCTATCTGCCGAAGACCAATCTCTTATATGCCAATCACTGCGAAGCGGAAATCCTCCGGCTGCTGGTCAGGTTCGCGCCGGAGCATGCGTCCGTGAAGGATATGGTCCGCCATACGCTGGAGCGGTTCCGGAAGACCTGTTTCGGGAATTTCTGTACGCAGGGGGAGTGCGTCGCCACAGGGATATGCGTGCTGCGCCTCCTGGCGTCCGTCCGGCCTGTGGATGAGGCATGGATAGATAAGCTGCTGGGGCCTCTGGGGGAGAGGTTCCTTGCCTTCGGGCCCGGGCAGGCGGCGTCCCAGAAAGGGATTCCCCTCTCCTATCTGCTGATGGCCTTCACGGATATCGACAATGAGAAGACGCGGAGCCTCCTTGGGCAGAAAAAGGAATGGCTGGTGCAGCTCCTGAGAAAAGGGTGGATTACCGGACGGCTGTCCAACGGCAAAATCTCCGACGGTGATACCTATAATCTGCTCGGCAAATATATCATCCGAAACGCGGTCTGTACTCTGCCGGAGTATCCTGAGAAGGAAAGGTACAGGATTTATGTGGATGACGCAGAAGGACGATGCTACTGCGATATACCATGGAAGTAGGGAATGCCCGCCTTCCATACTCTGGCTGCTGGAAACCGGAAATCCGGCAGTGCGGCACAGAACCAGGTCAGAGCCGCTTGGCCAGGAGGACGACCCGGGCGAAGCCTTCCGGTGGATTGCCAATCAGTATCCTGGGTGATATGCGCCTTTCTTTTCTGTTGTTCCCTAATCGGATTCTCTCCGGCCTAGATAAGCGCGGCAGCATATTCGCTTATCCCATAACCAAGCAGCTTCATGATTTTCAGTTCGTCTTCCGCATCTGTAACGGCGTTATGGGTCTCGCGGTATCTGTTGTTCCCGCTCAGCATTTTCAGGATATCTTCGACGCCATATCCGCGCTTCAGCCTGCCGGTTTTGCAGCACTCCGCGGAAGCCGGTATCGCTTTATTGTACTGCTGGTATGCCGCCAGGCGCATGATGTCGTACCATTGGTAGCTTGCGTATTCCGGCAGATGTTTCTTGTCAAAGGTCGCATTGTAGGCAAAAAGTTTCCGCACCTGGTAAGAGCCCATCCACTGTTTCAGCTCTCCTAATGCCTGTTTTCTGTCTGTGATGCGGGCTTCGTTTTCGGAAGACCTCAGTTCATGCGAGAACATTCCTCCCACTCTGTATTCCGGGGTGATTATGTAATATTTTGAGGCGATTTTTTCTTTGGTTGACCCGTCGGCGATTACGATGCCGATTGACATTACCTCGTCATTCCAGTTTGTTTCGGTGTCGATGACTGCGAAATTCTCCACTTTTTCTCCTTTTGCATTCTCATTGCTTATGTACGGTTCGGAGTTGCTTTCTATCATTCCCCTGGCGACTGTCCTTGTGACGGCGCCCGGCAATGCCTTTCTGTCAGGTACTTTTATCTCATGGGATGTATTGCTTCTGGTGTTCCATACCTGGTGTTCCTTAGAATCCCTTTTCCCTGCCGAAAATACTTATTGCGTTTCCTATAGAAAATAGCCTGCAGTGAGTAATCGACTGTCGTCAAGTTCACCACAGGCTTTATTCCGCTTACGCTAAGAAGTCTCAACTTCTTGCGACCTCTTTCCTTTTATTCCACTTTTAAGAAATTTCTTCTAACAGGTACGGCTGTCGTCGTTTTTTACTACTACATCATAACTTATTTTCTTTTTTGCGTCAACATATAATGCCTGCCCTATAACTTCTTCTTTGGATGGTGTCCTCTGATAGCAGAACTGGCTGGATCCTTGAAGAGTGCGGCAAAATATTTGGCTTGGAGTTGAACAACAGATACCTAAGTCTGTAAATTTTTCCGAAAGAGATGATAAAAGTTACAGAATGGTGTATTATAGATAAGAAATTGGGTAGAGGTGGATAGGAATGCTCTATATAGCGATATGCGAAGATGAGGCTTCTCAGCTTGCAGCCATAAGGGATAAGGTGCAGATATACTTAAAAGAAAATAATATTTTAGCGGAGCTGGAAGCATATGGCCGTAGCGACTTGTTAAAATACGATCTTCAGGAGGGAAAGTATTTTGACATCATATTGAGCGATATTGAGATGCCCGATACAGACGGAATGAAACTTGCGAAAGAAATAAGGGGCTGTCTGCCGGATGCCATTCTGATTTTTGTGACCGCCTACTTAAAATATGCAATCGATGCATATGAACTGGAAGTGTTCAGGTACATTCCCAAAAGCTGTCTGGACGAAAAGCTGCCGGGCGCTTTGGAGATCGCTATAAAAAGGGTACAGTCCCAGTCGGATAAGAGTTATCTGATACAGACTGCGGCAAGGATCGAGAAGATTCTGCTGAAGCAGATTGTGTATATCCAGAAAGACGGCAAAAACGCCATGATCATCTGTACGGACGGCAGTGTAAAAAGTGTGCGTAAGAGCCTTTCTGATGTACATAAAGAACTTAATTCAAAGGATTTCGTTTTCGTGGAACGGGGCAGCATCGTGAATATCGCTCAGATTAAAAGCATTCAGAAAGAAGAGGTTTTGCTGAGCAATGGGGTGCGCATTCATGCCAGCCGCCCCAGGCTGGAAGAAATAAAAGAACGGATGGCAATATATTGGAGCGAGCACATATGATATTCTTATCTGAGTTCATTGAATGGATCGCCTGTCTGACAGAAGTCGGGCTTTTTTACTGGCTGGCAGACAAAACTTTCAGGAAGGAGCGGAAAAACGTAAGGATATACTGGGACTACATCTTAACCGTCATCCTGGCTGTTATGATTTTGGGACTAAACAATATCGTCCTTTATTCCTCATTCACGCTCTTTTTCTGGATGCTTTTTGGCAGTGTGTCAGCAATGGCGCTTTATCGCGTCAGCTACATAAAGCTTTTGTCACTTACAGTGCTTTATACCTTGTGTTTCTGCTCCACAGATATGCTGGCATCGAATCTGTATTTGTCTGTCGGAAACCACTTCAATATAAACGGCGATACAATCATGACATTCTCCTTACAGAGAATAGGACTGGTGGTTTGGGCAAAGTCCGTAATGATTGTTTTTGTGGTTTCTTTGAGAAAACTGATCATTCCGCTTATCCGGAGTGAGCATGAAAAGAGGGTATTGCTGATATCCCTGATTGCGTTTCTGCTCTTTTTATATTACAGGAAACCGGCGCAGAGCAGTTTTTCTGTGGAGATATCCATTATATTCGGGCTGTTGGTGCTCCTCTGCAGTCTGGGAATATATGTGGGTTACAAATATCTGGAAAACCAGAACGAGAAAATGCAGAGCAGGATAGCGAAGATACAGAACGAATTATTGCAGGAAAACTATCAGGCTGTAAGTCATTTATATGAGAGCAACGCAAGGCTGTACCATGACCTGAATAATCATTTAGATATCCTGTATCAGCTGCTTGTCTCAAAACGTCCGGATGAGGCAAAAGAGTATATCAGCCGGATCGGCGAACCCATGAAAGAAATGGTCCAAAAAAGATTTACGGGAAATGATATTATTGATGTAATCATCAGCTGCAAAAAGCAAAAGGCAGAGCAGCTGGGAATGAAAACAGATATCGATGCGGAATTCCCGGTAAATACAGGCATACAGCCCAGTGATGTATGTACGGTTTTGGGGAATCTGCTGGACAATGCAATAGAGGGAAGCAGAAATATGGACAATGCAGTGATCTGTCTGAAAATACACTGTGTGCATCAGTTCATCTTGATCCAGGTTTCCAATACGACTTCCAGACAGCCCCAAATCGACCCCAAAACCGGCAGATGGATTACCGACAAGGCTGACCGGACAAGGCATGGATGGGGGATGCAGAGCGTAAAAAGCATTGTGGAAAAGTATAACGGAACAATGCAGTATAACTTCAGCGGAACGGAATTAAGAATAACAGCAATACTGTTCTTCTGATGTATACTACATAACGCCAGAATCGAATGAGAGGAGCCGCCTTGTCCGGGCGGCTTTTTTTGTTCGCGGACATAAAACGAAAGGTTCACGGACAAGACGGGCAAATCTGTGCCGTATTATTATATAATCTTCAAGAAAAATAAAATAAAAAAGGAGATTTCAGTATTATGAAAGTAAGGAAAAACATGATTGCTATTATGCTCCTGGCGTGTGTGGGATGTATGGGATGCGCAAAGGAACAGCCAAAAACCGATGCCGGGAATGAGAGCAAATCGGAGGATACCCGGAATACCGAGAACGGAACAGAATCAGGAAATACAGGAAGCGCTGCAGGCAAACAGGATTTTCCGGAAAAATTTCAGGAGACTGTAAATGGAGTCACTTTCGATACGGTGATTCAGATATCAGAAGAGGCAGAACTTGGGAATCTGCATCAAGTAACGGCAACGCTCCAACAGCCGGATATCGGAAAAGCAAAAGCAATCTTCTCCGAAGGGAAGACTGTCACGGAGGAGAAGAATGAAACCGGCTCAGGCGAGGATGGGATTGAATATCCCAGCTATACTGCCAACTATGAGGACGGCGCCTTTTTGCGTGCGAGTACGGTTCTGGTCTACAGTACCCCGGTATTCGAGAAAGTATATGGGGCCTTCCGTCTGGATAATGATTACAATGCAGACAAGTATTCAAAAGATGCCGTAATGGAAATAGGGGATCCCCGGACGATATTTGATACTGTCCTCAAAAACATCAATGGGGCAGGATATCAGCTGGAAGAGACTGCCTATGACTATTATGCATTGGATCATGAGACCATGGAAAAGGAATACAGGGCATTTGATAAGTCAGGCCAGGAATTAGGCGCGGATACTCTTTCATGGGGAGCGGAAAATGACTGCTATTTCTTTACGGCAGTTCAGCAGCATGAGGGGCTTCCTGTATACTTTGGGAGCCAGGACTTTCCGGAAGACGGGGAAAGCAACAGGCCAATCCAGGTGTTATATTCTGCGGATGGGATAGAAAGGCTGGAAGTTTCACGGCTGTATTCCTTTTCCGAACCGGGAGAGACTGTAAGCTTATTGGATTTTGGCACAATCGCTGAAACCGTATCGAAAAAATACGGGGATGTCATAGGGGCCTCATATACAGTCAAGCGGGCAGAACTGTACAAAATGCCGGTAAAACAGGCTGGCAGCACTTATGACATAAAGATTGTATGGCTGTTTGAAGTCACGGAATCAGGGGTGGACAGCGATACCGGCAAAGAATATGAATATACGCAGTACATGTTTGTCGATGCGGCAGATGGTACGGAGGTGTTTTTTTAGTGAAGAAGCGGAAGAGATATTTCCAGACAGAAATCAGCCGCCTGTTCCATAAAAAGGAGCTATACTTTTCTGTTATGGGAATCGTATTGATTCTATTTTTATCGGCAAATGACGGAATGGGAAATATGGGCGGCTCCGTTTTGTCATCTGTGTTGCTGTCATCTTACGACGCGGGGTTTCTGGTTGCTTTTTCCCTGGCGTCAATTCCATATGCGGCTGCGTTTACGGATGATCTGGAATATAACTACGCAAAGTATCTGGTGGTTCGCGGAAGCCTGGGAAAGTACGTTTTCTCCAAAATGCTCGTCATTTTCATTTCTTCCATGCTGGCAATGGGAATCGGCATAACCTGTTTTTCCATGCTGTGTTCCCTGAGGCTGCCGTGGGTGGATGAGGGTATGGCGGAATACATATCGATGTTTGGAGGATACCGTTCTTTTTTAGACCATGGACAGTATTTGCTGTGGTTTTGGTTCTATGGGATGCAGTGGGGGATTTTTGCGGGAATCCTCTCAATGGCGGCAGCGTTTTTTTCACTTTTCTGGCCGAATAAACTGCTGGTATTTTCCGTACCTGTTTTGCTTTACCAGATATTGATCGAATTCGGCGCAGACAGCTTTCGGAAAATAGCAGCGCTTGACCCGCGCGTGGTCTTTGACGCAAGGCATAATATTTGGAACAGCGATTGGAAAATGCTCGCATGGGCGTTTCTGCTGGGGGCAGCGGCATGGCTGCTCCTTGGCTTTGCAGGCATGTTGCAGTCAAAAAGGAGGATATGAGCATGACGGGGTATTTTCGGTCTTTCCGTCAGATGTTTACAGAAAGGGTGTTCAGCTCCAGGACTTATGTAGTGGCAGTTTTGCAGGGTTTTATGCTGCATCTGTATATGAGGCCCGTGGCGGCGTTTTCAAGAGATATGGGATACGCGGCTGCACCGTGGGCATTCCCATTTATCCTGTCAAATATTTTCTATCTGCTATTATTTATGATCGGGATAATTTACTGTTTTTCAGATGTCCCATTTATGCAGTATAAAAATATGTATCAGGTCATCCGTACCGGCAGGGGCAGATGGGCGGCATGCCAGGTCAGCGCGATCCTTGCGCAGTCGTTTTTGATAATGGCTGCAAATGTATTTTTCAGCATGGCCTTATTAAGCGGGTCATGTGAGCTTACCCTGGATTGGGGGAAACTCTATCATACACTGGCATTGACAGGCAGTCCGGAAGAATACCGGTTTCTGTTTGCCTTTTCCTATGAAACCATGCAGATGTTTTCGCCGTTGGAACTGATTGCTTTGACGGTTATCATCGGTACTTTGGGAATCGGTTTTATTGGCCTTTTTATGTTTGCTGTCAGCATCTATATCAACAGGAGTGTAGCGGTTACGGCGGCATTTGTCATGGTGCTCATGATCTACCTGGTCGAGAATATCCATCCGCTGTTAAGAGAGAAGATGGCGATGTTCGCCCCGGTAAACTGGATGAGGGTAACACAAATCGGCGTGAAATTACATGACAGTTTTATCCAGCCGCCGGTTTTTTATATGCTGATGGTGTTGGCGGCCGGGATTGCAGTATGTGCTGTCCTGATATTGATAAAGATAAAGAAGATGGAATTTCAATGGTACAAAGAAGAGTAGGGAGGTGCCTGAGTGGAACAGTTTGTGATTGAGGTGAAAAATGTAAGCAAGTCATTTAAGGGTATTCCTGTACTGAATGACATAAATATCACCTGCAGAAGCGGAAAGATATATGGAATCATTGGCTATAACGGCTCCGGAAAAACCGTTTTGTTCAAATGTATCTGCGGCTTTCTTCATGTGGATTCAGGGGAAATATCCGCAAATGGAAGAGTGATGGGAAAGGAGATGGATATGCTTGAACATGCGGGAATCATCATTGAAGAGCCTGGCTATATCCGCAATCTGTCAGGATACCGTAATCTGGAATATCTATACCGCATCACCCATAAAAAAGATCCGGCGGTGATTCATTCCATCATGCTGAAAGTCGGGCTTGACCCGCAGTCCAGGAAAAAAGTGTGCCATTATTCGCTGGGAATGCGCCAGCGGCTGGCAATCGCCCAGGCCACAATGGAAGACCAGGCGATTCTGATTTTAGATGAACCGATGAATGGCCTCGACAGGGAAGGGGTTGCGGAAATGAGAAAATTTTTTTTAGAGCAAAAAGAGAGGGGCAAATTGATACTTTTGGCCAGCCATAATAAAGATGACATCGAACTGCTTTGTGATGAAGTATATGAGATGAATCATGGTATCTTAGCGATGTATTCCAAATCCACCTAAACGCAGAATGGGGCAGACTCTTTGTCTACAGCTTGGGGCAGTCCAAACCTATGCCTTGAATCCTTCCAGCAGCTTCAGCAGCAGCTTCTTCCTGCGGTGCTCCTCCAGAGCTTTCTGATCGTCATGCTCCACATAATACCGGAAGAGGTACTCATAGATTTCATCCAGCCGCCCATCTACCTTCCGGAAACCTTCCTGGACAATCTGCAGCGCCTGCTTGCTGTCTCCATGTTCCTCATAATATCCGGCCAGCTCCAGATAGTCCCGGGAGTAGTTCAGATTCGCCTTTTTGCTCTCCAGATATTTCCCGTCTTCTCCACATGCGAGATAGATTTCCGATGCCCAATTCCCCAGCAGATTCCACTTGGTGGTACTACAATGAAGAGCTGATACTTTCCCTCACTTCTGTCTCATAAGCATTTTCTGTTGCCAGATCAAACAAGACCCATTCAACAATGTCAAAGCTGTCCGGGTTATCCTTCAAAAATTTGACGACTGTCTTTACCGCAATGCTCGCAGCAAGCTTTACCGGAAATCGATATACTCCGGTTGATATGGACGGAAAGGCAATGCTTCTGATTCCATGTTCAAGCGCTACCTGCATGGAATGGAAATAGCAACTTGCCAGAAGTTCCTCTTCCCTATTTCCGCCGCCTCTCAGAACCGGCCCTACGGTATGTATTACATAGTCGCATGGCAGGTTATATGCCTTTGTAATCTTCGCCTGCCCTGTTTCACACCCGTGAAGTGTCCTGCACTCTGCTAAAAGTCCCGGGCCTGCAGCCCTGTGAATAGCACCGTCCACCCCGCCTCCTCCTAAAAGGGAATTGTTGGCGGCGTTTACGATTGCCTGGACATTGGTTATTTTTGTGATATCGGATTTTATTGTTTTGAGTTGATACATTGTTACTCCTTACCTACCAAAAAATCTTATTGCGTTTCATATAGAAAACAGCCTGTAGTGAGTAATCGACTGTCGTCAAGTTCACCACAGGCTATATTCCGCTTACGCTAAGAAGTCTCAGCTTCTTGCGACCTCTTTCCTTATTATATCTCTCTTTTAAAACTCTCTTCTAAAAGATACCGCTGTCGTCAGTTTCTACCTCAACATCATAACTCATTTTCCTTTTTGCGTCAACATATTTTATAATTGCCTACCCCATAATTCCTTCTTCTCTTCTTCGGACGGTGTCCTCTGATAGCGGAATCGGTTGGGTTTTTCTTGTATGGCTACTATGACAAAGATATTTGCGAGGCATTCCTGCTGTTGCAGGCAATGGTGGCGCTTGGATTCGTCGGGCATCCGGATGTCCAGAAAATATTTTCCCTGCTGCGCAGCCGCCATCTGCCCGACGTGGGCCGCAGCTTCGTATTCTTCACAGTCTATGCAGCGATGCACGAATGTGCAGGCCTCCTGGATGATATCCACTACGCCCTCCGGGTCGCTGTATCGGAACTCTTCGTCGGCGCTGTCATACCAATCGTCGTAATCCTGATTGAGACACCCTTCCAGGGCTATGTCCCAGCTTTCTATGCGTTCCAGTTGGGCCTTGAGGGATCTGTGTTTTTGGGTGAATTCTTCTTTGCTGGCTGGTTTCTGAATCTTTGGTTGGATTGTAGGGGGCGTGGTGTTTCCGTAGGTTCTGGTCAGCCGGACCAGGAAGTCTTCCCGCTCTGTTTCCGGGAGCGTTCTGGCTATGTCGTGGATGAATGCCGCCAGCTCTTCCTTTGGCATGGCGGCTGTGGTTTGGTCTATGGTTTTTAGGAATTGGGGGAGAGTCATCATTTGTGTTTGCCATTCCTTTCTAATTTAACATAAAATCATCACCTTTTAAATTTTATTCCATGCATAACTGCAAGAATCCTGTCTGAAATCTTTTCCTGCAGATAAGCAGGATTTAATTTTCTCTTGGCATATCTCAAATAGCTGTCCCGGGTAATCCGTATCAACTGTGACGTAAAATATCGTTCCCAGCTAAAGTAATCCCCACTCTCAATATAGTTCTCAGGATTCTTCAATATTTCCCCAAGGCCGCTGTCCTCTATCACACCAGACCGCAAAATCAGCCATTCAAAAGATTCCGGCAGATACAGTGTCACATTCGGATAATTCTTTATGACCCGCATCAGCTTCTCCATCTCCGAACCAAACGCTGCTCCATCTGCTACCACTAATACCTTCTCGCTTAAATGCCTTATGACCGCCGAAAAGATATTCGATTTACCGTGTGCGCTGATGCAGGTCATTCCGCCATTTTTTTCACAAACATCCTGAAGGAACTGATAACCGGCATTAGAATCCTCCGCAATTACATTTTCCGGCCTGACCGCATGGCGATTGTCTATAGTCGGATACAAATGATAAAACTCATTGTAAGTACGTTTCAAGGTTCCATATTTACCAGAATCGCGAATACCGTAAATTTCTTCTACACTGTATGGCAGGGAAGGAATGCCTTCTCTGGTGACGATGACATAATAATTATCGGTATTCCGAATTGCCGAAGCAAAATCATCGCTCAATACAAACTCATTGCCTTCATCAATGAAAACAATGCTGTCCTTCATCATAGAGAGCTGCCCGGCCCATGTACGGCCTTCCAGAACCGTACATTCCTTATCGCAGGTAAGCTCGACGGCGCTGGCAGTTCCGTTTTCGTAATGTTCGCGTATCATGTCTACCAGCGCTGTTTTTCCAGTCGCGCTGTCTCCCCTGATCACAGTAATATTTCTCTTGATTTCAAAGTCATACCGAATACGTTTATTCTGCAGGCTGATTCTATGTGTACCTCTCATAGCAGCACCTCTCACACATACAGGCCGGCAATCGGGACAAGTTCCTTCATGCTGTGGACAATCTGATTTGTATTCAAAATACGGATATCAAATGTCCCTTCCCCAAAATCCATCAGATGTCGAAGATTGATTGTAAGGTCTTCTGTTTCCGCGAGCCGTAAAATCCACTTGGCACAGTTGTCCCCGCAGGTAGAGGCATTGAATATCTTTGTGCGCTCATTTTTCATAAGGATGAGCGTCTTCACTCCGCCGGAAAGCGCAAGCGGAGGGATTTTTCCCATAACCGGGCTGTCGATTACTGCGCTATCCAGCACAATCGATTTATCGATATCAAGGATCATATCCCTGGCAACAGAATCCGTGATCCACTCATCCTCATAGGCATTTTTAAAATACACTGCTGTATTAAAAACCGCCTCCGGCATTTTCCCATAATAAACATTAAGCATTCTCGCTGGCACCTCCCTGACAGGCCTTCTCTATTTCCGAATAACATTTTATCATAACCTGGTTGAAATAGCCATAATCCATCCACTATTTTTCATGAGTCCCGCATATCCCTTCCAGCAGTTATATCCGTTTCAGGAAATCTTAAACGATCGCCTCTCCCTCCAGATATTTTTTCAACCCCTTAAGCTTCCCCTCCGTCATGACCTCCGAATAATGGAGTCCCTCATGCGTGGAATGCAGCACCGGGTACTTCCCCTTCGTCTTCAAAATCAAATGCTCCGCAATCATCCAGTCGATAACCGATTTTATCGTATCATAGGGCATGTCCCGCAGGGCCCCGAACTCCGGCAGCTTGTCCAGCTTGCTGTCGAATATCTTTTTGCTGTCCGTCCCTTTCAGGACTTCGGCAAGCACGGTCGCCCCATAGTACCTTACCCTGCTTATGTTCTGGAGCGCTTTGACTACGGTAAATATCAGGTGATTCAGCTCATAGTTTCCATGCATCACCGGCGGGATGTCCGCCAAGACGATTTCTATGGAATCGTCTTCCAGCCTTCTGTCAGCAGTTGATTGCGGAGCGGATTGGCTGGCGGAAAGCGTGGAAGCTGCCTGTTGATTCGGGCTTTTCCAGAATACAGCAGCCTTCTCTGTGCGCACGGCTTCCGCTTCCTCCATCTCATATCCCATCTGGTCGTAGAAAAGCTTTTTATTGACCACATTATTGCAGCCGGTCCCATTCCGATTATAATTCGTGCATCCCAGCAAAAATCCGGAGTCCCTGGCCTGCTTCACAATCAGGTAGCCATCCCTGCATTTATCGCACTTCTGGATGGACAGCTTGCCGCCGCGCACATCGTTGGTCATGAAACTGCAGACCTCCGGCTCGTTGGTGCAGATATAGAGCCGCAGGCCGTATGCCTTTTTGTACTTGAGCTGCATGGGATATCCGCACAGGGGGCAGGCTTTCTTCGGCTTGCTGGCGGCTTCGTCTTCGTTCCAGTCGCCATGTAGAACGACGTTTTTATAATCCCGCTTCAGCTCCAGCAAAAACTCGGAGGGGTTCTGCTCCGGTGCGATAAAGAATACACGGTTTTTCGTCCTTGTCATAGCTACGTAGAATAGTCTTCTTTCCTCCGCGTAATCGATGGATTTGTCGCCCTTGATGACGAATGCCAGGACGGGGTCGTCCTCGATTTTGGAGGGAAATCCGTAGGTTTCGTTTTTGCCGTTTACGATGATGACATCGTCGTATCCCAGGCCCTTTGAGGAATGAGCCGTCATGAAGGTGATGTCCAGCTTCGGATACTTGACGCTTTTGATTTTGCTTCCGCGGCTGCTGTATTCGAACAGGCCTGACCGCTCCAGATGGTCGCCGTCAAATCCAAATCGGCCCAGGAACAGGATTGGCCCGGGCTCTTTGTTTTCCTTTTTCTTGTATTCCAGGAGCTGTCCGATGGCGGTCTCTACGGCGGATGCCAGGGCATAATTTGCCCCGCTTCTGCGGTTGCCGTCCCTGCCCTTGAAGGTGCTGTCGTAGGTATAGATGACGACGGGGTCTTCTATCCGCTTGGGGGAGACGAGCTGCTTGGGAATCTGCTGCGAATTGCGCTGGATAAAGTTTCCGGCGATGTCGATGACCTCCTGGGAGTTCCGATAGGTTCTGACAATCTTCAGCATTTTGGCGTATCCCATTTTCTCCGCGAATTTGGTGAACAGGGTGATATCGGAGCCGCTGAATGCGTAGATGGACTGCCAGTCGTCCCCAACCGCGATTATTTTGGCATCTGTCACCTCGGACAGGGCTTTGGTGAGGTCGAACCTCTGTCTGGAGATATCCTGGTACTCGTCCACGATGATGTATTTGAAGTCCAGCTTCTGCTTCATCTCCTTTGCTTCTGTGAGGATTCTGGCGGACTCGTTTATCATGTCCTCAAAGTCCACTGCTTTGTTTTCCCTGAGCCACCTTGCATACTCCAGATAGCAGTCGTTGCAGATGTCCAGGAACAGTCTGCTCCTGACATTCTGGGTGGAATGGTACATGCGGCCGAATTCGTCCTCTGTGTAGCCGTTGACTTTGAAATTGGAGATGAAGCGGCAGATGAGGTTGATCAGCTTGCGGACGTAGCGATTCTCCTCTCCCGCCACCAGCGATTCCATGACTTCTTTGTTGGAGCGCGGCCTTAGCTCGAAGCCTTTGGCCTCCAGCTCCTCCCGCAGGTGGGCCAGCAATGGCTTTCTGTCGTTGTAGGAGGAAAAAGTGTATATCAACGTGGTTCCGTGCTGTTTGTGCAGACGGACTTTGTTGTTTACCGCTTTTTTGTAGCGGTCTAGTTCTTCGGGGCTGTATCTGTCGTTTTCACCGCTCTGGGAGATGCCGAAATGTTCTATGTATGCGGTCCTTCCATCCTGGCAGATGATGAAGTCCGGGGTGTATGGCTTCCTTGCGTATGCTATGTTGTAGGGGTAGACGGGTTCATAGTCATAGTCTATGTTGTTCAGGTAGAGGAAATTGGCGATTTCCACCTCCTGGTGGGAGCGCAGCACTTCGTTCTGGATCGTGACGGACTTTTTCGTCCTTGCGTCTATTACCTGACACTTGAAGTCCTCCAGGTCGCTTCTCATGGTGGAGTAGTTCGCTTTGGCGATATTGTTGAAGAACGCGTTGAAGTCGTCCCCTTCGTATGGCGCGTCGAAATAGGATGCGAAGAACATGATGAGCTTGTTCACTATGCTTTCGTTCTGCATCACGGAGCCGCGGAAGTAATCGCGGATGACAAAGTACAGCCTGGAATTGTCTACGATGTTCAGCTTCTCCTCCGGGGCGTTCACGTGGATTACGGCATTTCCGGTGGAATGGAATGTGGCTATGGGGCATGGTATCCCCAGGGCGCTTTGGATTTTTTCTTTTAGTTCGTTTACTGCTTTGTTCGTGAAGGAGACTACCAGTATCTGGGAGGGTTTTATGCCCTGCCTGTCCACAAGGTATTTTACCTTGGCGGCTACGGTCGTGGTCTTTCCGGCGCCTGCTCCGGCGATTACGAGGCAGTAGTCTTCATCGGTCAGGACGACTCTCCGCTGGTCTTCGTCCAGGGAGACTGCGGGGTCAACCGGCTTTAGGATGTTGTCGAGGTATTCTTTTTCGGTGGTCAGGGATTTGGTGATGAATTCTTCGTTGTGCTGGTCTATCCTTTTTTCTATTTCGGTATATGCTGCTGTTGTATTTTGGACTTCGGGCAGGGAGATTCCGTTTCTTTGGCAGAAGTCGGCCAGCATGCCGCTGGTTTTGAGGACGTCAAAAAAATCTATGGTGGGCTTGTATTGTTTTATGGGGGCAAGGTAGTCGCTTTTGGCGATGTATTTGTCTGATGCTAATAGGGAATCTATGTATTTTTTCAAATTGAGGAGCTTTAAGACATTTTCGTTTTTGATGGGGGCTTGATTGGAGGCTGCGGGACTCTTTTTCGGTATTTTCATTTGTTTAATATAGCTTGATATTCTGTTGAAGAATCCCATGGTTTGTTTTCCCTTTTTTATTTATAGCGTTATTTTCTTAGACATTTCTGCTGCTCTTCCAGCAAACGCATCTTTTTCCATGATGCTTAAGCAGTCCATTGATAAAATGGCCAGCCCATCTAAACCGTTACTCCAAGCCCAGTTCCTTTTTCCAATCCTCGCCCGTCAACATCCTGATACTTGAATCTTCCGCATACAAATCAAATAGATTCTGATCCGGATGGAGGAAAACCCGGCCTCTGTCATTTGTAATAATTATGTATTCCCCACAGGATGCTTTCGCAATTGCCAACAGTTCACATTCTCCCATGTCTTTGTTCCTGAAGCTCGGTCTCTTTATATCCTCCCGGGTAATGTCCCCTCTCTGTATCAACATATTCAAATAGCCTGGGTCTCTCATCCAGCTATAGTATCTTTTTCTGATTTTCTTTAATTCCTGTGTTGCTCCATCAATATCCTCCAGCTTAATCAGCCTTATGACTTTCATTCCCCGTGCTCCCGTTGCCAAATTATGTACAGCGGTATATATTTCCTTGCTGGATATATCTTCATTCTCTCTGTAATAGCCAGGATCCAATTCATTTAAAATGGTCTGTGTAATCGTTATATCATTGCCACTGCGCTTACACAAATCAGCGACTCCATATATATTTGAATCGATGACATGGAGAAACACATTTGTATCCACCAGATAATACATTATACTACACCTATTCCATTTCTATATTTAATGGCTTCAGCAGTGGCTTTTCTGATTTTTCCGCTCTCGATTAATTTATTGACCCTTTTTTCCAATTCAATATAAGCATCCCGCAGAACCTGATACTCCGGCAATGCTTCGTTTGGAATGTAAAAATCCTTCTCGAAATATTCTGAAATTCTACATCCTATAGCCTTCTCTATCTGTCCTTTTATCTGTTTGTACTGTGCCGCCTGCCTGCTTCTGTATAATATCTTTCTAAAAACCGCATCGAAGCTAAGGCAATACTTATGACATAATTTGTCTATATATACTGCTAATTCTTCTCTCTTATCAGCCTGCAAAAAACCTTTTTCCACTGCTTCAAAATAATCCTGCACAAAAAGCTTTTCGGGGTAGAGCAGTTCACCCGCGAACATATTCGCCTCCTGCTCTTTCGTGTCTTTAGACCATGTATAATTTGTGACATTATCAGAAATGCTTTGGCCATTGTGCAAGAGCCAATGTCCCAGTTCATGGGCCAAAGTAAAATTCTGGTGGCCAATAGGGCGTTTATAATTGATGCATATCAAGGACAAACCATTTTCTCCATATCCTATAAAACCTGACAGTTTTGAGATGTCTTCCCTGAACAAAAGAAGGCTAAACCTCTCTATGTATCTCTGGCTTTCAAGCAAAGAAAACAAATTGCCAGGAAAGTCTTCGATTTGAAAGAGTTCCCTGGCGTTATTCACTGCCCCAATCACGCTTTGTGTCATAAGATTCCCCCTATTTTACTTCTGACAAAATATCTGTCACAAAAGCAAAATCATTCATAAAATCCTGAAGCTTTGCTTTTACGTTCATCGACTTTTTATCGTCTAATCCTCGGTTCATGGATGCTGACAACAAATCCCTCTCACGCGCTTCTGAATCTGTAAAGAAATCCTCCTGACAGTGCAGTACGCTGCAGAGCAATGAAAAATCAAATTCTTCTATATTTTCCAATGAAATTTCATTATTGATAATCGCCGCAACTACATCCTCTTCTAAAAAGGTCTTGTCGGCTACTTCTTTTACTGTCAAGCCTAATAAATCCATTCTATCCTGTACTTCTTTTCCGATGTATAGCATGGCAATACCTTCCTTTCTATTTTGATGCAGTAATGTATTTTTTTACATTATATCATATTATTTGTAAATTGATACTGTTTTTACGCATTTTCTCCGAAAAAGCAAGCGGTTGGGGGAATCTGCCCTTCTCCACTTGTCCGCGGTGCTGCTGGCCTACCAGGGAATCGCTTATCATAAAGGGAACCTACGCCAAGATGGCCAGCTGCGTTAAGATTTTATCATAATTTTATCCTGCTGTTTCCTCCAGTCCTCTTCCAGCAGTCCGTAGAAGTACAGGTCTGCCCAGTTGCCGTGGTTATCCCTGGTCTGGCTCCGCTGTATGCCCTCGGGCCGCATTCCCAGTTTCTCCATCAGGCTGACGGATTTTACGGCATCGATGGCTTCCGCAAAAATCTTGTGGGCTTTGCGTTCACGGAAAGCATGGTCAATCACGGCCCTACAGGCCTCAAAAGCATAGCCCTGCCGCCAGAAGCTGCGGTTAAAAATCCAGCCTATTTCATAGATGTCCTCTTCGTACTCGTTGAACAGGATATAGCCTATCATTTTATTTGTTTTTCTGTGAACCGCTGCTACAGCGCCTTTTCGGGCGATGCAGAAGGAAGAGAGGAAGCTCAGGGTCTTCCCGAGGTCGTAGGCCGGTTCACAGTTCTCCATGGTTTCTTCATCGCCGAAGATTTCATACAGGTCGGGGGCATCCTCCGGGGTGAAGCTGCGGATTGTCATTCGCGGGGTTTCTATGTGCATTTTTGCTCCTCATTATTTATGTTTGGCTGTCTGCGGCGGATTAATGTTGCTGCTCTTTTTCATAAACTTCAATTTGATATTTCTTCTGCCAGCAATCTTTTGAAATACCTCTGCCGCATACAGGGATTGTTCCTTAAGTGGCAGTGAGGGCAATTCGTCATTGGACTGTATCTGCTTTATCGCTTCTTTTATCACTGCACAGGAAGTTATGGAAGCAGACCAATCACTGGGCCGGCCTGCTTTCCATAACTCAGCAATTGCCTAATAGTGGCGCCAATACATGACGCTTACCTAGATAGCGGCCCTGACTTAGGACTTACTGTTGGCAGGCTTATCATAGCATGTTCCATTATAGCTGTCAATTTTCCTGGGAATTTTGCTGTGCTCCATGTTGCATTGTAAGAAATTTGTCAAGGCGCTGTTTCTGCTGGGGGGCAAGCCACTTATCAGCAGGTCATATGCTTTGGTCTCTTCTTTTTTGCTTTATGGTATTCCTCAGTCTGGTGGACTTTATCGATTATCCTGTTTTCTGTCTATGTGTTCTTTATACCCACTTTTTCCCATGCCCGAATCGAGACCTGGAAGTCGGGCAGGCGTCATGCCAACGCCAAAACCTGTTCTCCGGCTTCCGGGACAAACGCCAAATCGTCCAAGGCATAGCACAGAACCATACACATTCGTTATGTCCATCCCTCTCATCTTCTTCCAAAAATCTTAGCCAGCATCCCCTTTTTCTTCCTGGGCTTTCCCGCAGTATCCTGGGTGACAGGCATGTCTCTTTTGTCCTGTCCCTTGACCGGGGTTTCGCTGGGCGGGATGAGGGCGTTATCATATTCGTTTCCCCCATGGCCTGGCTGCTTCCCTCTGTTCCCGCTTAAATCCGGTTCGGCGTAGCTTTCTATCATCCCTTTGGTGACCGTCCTTGTGACGGCGTTCAGAAATGCCTTTCTGTCCGGCACTTCTATCTCATAGGATGTATTGTCCCTGGTGTTCCACAGAATCCCTTTTTGCAGGTTCATCGCAACTAGATAGCTGGCGCACTGGAGGAAATGTTCGTGGGTCAATGCGGATACGAATTTTAATTCGTATACCACGTCGTCCTTGACCACATCGGCAAATCCCTTCGCCGAAAATCGGACATTTTCATTGCCCTGCTCATAAAAGTCAATCTGGCACGCCACCTGTGCCGCTTCCTCTCTGTTCAACCGCGTCTTCAGCCGGGCTTTTATGAGGGCGCTCTGTTCTTTATCGACAAAGGGGGTGGACACTTGTGTGCGGTATCTCTTCTGCTTTGTCTCGAGGGAAACCAGAAATAAGATTTTCCGATCCAGGGAACTGTTCTGTATCTCTTTTGTATACAGTGCGTGGTATTCCGGATTCAGCAGCATCTTTAGCTTTATGGCCGCATCTATTTCGTAGTTGTCAAAATAAACTGCCTCCTGGTATATTCCGATACAGGGCGATAAATCTATCAGATCATCTGCGCTCTTTATCTGGATGGGCGAAAGGTCTGTGGGTACAAGCTGTCTGGTCTTTAGCTGTGCGAAGCACTTCTCCACATCTTCTTTGTATTTGAAGTCGAACATTTCGCTTATGTCCACATCCTCGAATTTATGGTTGGTTTCCAGAAATGTTGAGAGCGTTTTTTCGGACAGCATTGCCTCATCGGATTTTACGAAAATGATATGGTTTTTCCCTCTGCTGGCGGCGACGCAGAAGATATTCCGCAGAACCAGATAGGATTGCTGTGGTTTTGATATCCTTACGCCCCAATAGCTTTCCGTAAAGTCAAAGACGACGCAGATTTTCCTTTCCAGACCTTTGCTGCTGTCGTAGGTGGTAAAGATTGCGGAATCTTCTTTCGGCTCTGTCTTTCCCACGGAATCGTTATCGGAAATAGTGGCGTACACTGTCTTTTTGTTGAATTTCTGCGGATATGTTTCTTCCAGGAGATTTAATGTGTCGGCCATGGCGCCTGTCCTTGCCCCCAGGCATAGGATATCCCCGGGAGCCTGGCCTGCCAAAAACGCCAGGATATCTTTTTGCGGCATTTCTTCCACTGTGCATTGTGGGTTCACTCCCCTTATTTCTTTTTTCCACACCCTTCCGAGCATTGCTGCCAGGGCATGGGACAGGCGGAAGCATTGGGTAAACCGCAGTTTCAGATGTTCTTCCAGGAATTCTTTCATGAAGGATTCCACATTTAGGGTGGTCTTATCGTATATCTTCTGTTCCATGTCGCCCACTGCGATGATCTGCATAGCGGGATTGCTCTCTTTTATCAGCTGCAGCAGCCCTGCCAGTTCCTGTTCTACGTCCTGATATTCATCCATTATCAGGATATCGTATTTTTCGATGGGCGGTTTCTGTCGGATGAAGGTCTGTATGAGGTCGGATATTCCTGCGGATATGTTGTTTCTTTTTAGCGTTATGTAGGCAAATCCGTGGTAGTTTGTCACTGTGACGTTTCTTTTCCTGATTTTGGATTTTGCGTCCAGTTTCAGGAGTTTATTGTAGGTCAGGTATAAGACCTTTTTCGTGTCCGGCAGCTTATTGCACAGGTTTTGGATTGCGGTGGTCTTTCCGCTGCCGATGCAGGCGTCCACGAGGATATTTCTTCCCTGTAGCGCATGTTCTATGAAGGTCTGCTGCTCGGGGGACAGGGGGATGTTGGGGGGCGTGGGCATGGGGGATTCGCTCTCTTTCGTATTTTTTTCGGCGCTCGGAATGTATGTTGTAGCTGTCTTTGGAGGGGATTCATTGGGGTTAGGTAGGTGATATTGCGGTTTTCGGGCTTGTATTTTTGTGATTGCGGTTTCTGCTTTTATGGTAGGGGATTTCTGCATATCGGAAGGCGGTGTATATTGTGTCGAAAAAGCTTATTGGGTTTCCTATAGAAAATAGACTGCGATGAGTAATGGGCTGTCGTCAAGTTCACCACAGACTATGTTCCGCTTATGCTGAGAGGTCTTATCTTCTTGCGGCCTCTTTTGTTATTATATTTATATGCCAATATTTATGTCACTTTATATGTCACTTTTATAAAATGTTACTCTAAAAGATATGGATGTCGTCATTTTTCTACTTCTACATCATAGCTTATTTTCTTGTTTGCGTCAACATATTTTGCCATTGCCTACCCTGTCCATTCTTCTTTGGGTGGTGCCATCTTGGGGGAATGGGCTGGGGTTGTCTTGGATGGTATTATGATAAGGATATTAGGAGAGAGAGGAAATCTTTCATGCCTTGCTGATAAGCCAATTTTTCCCATATTGCCGCGCTCCATGTCATGCTGTCTATATAGTCATCAAGCCGCTGTTTCTGGTCTTCTGTCAGGTCTTTTGTCAACAGGTCATATGTTCTGGTCTCTTCTTCTTTTGCTTTATTATATTCCTCGTTCTGATGGACTTTTTCGGTTATCCTGCCTTCTGTAAGCGCCTGTGTTATGAGTTGTAGGACATCTTTTTCCACGTAATCATTCCTTTCGTTTTATCTTGCTTTAGACCATATAGTCTTTCAAGCCATGGTGGCAGGTCGATTTATACTCTAATTTGGCGACCTCATTTTTTGCTGCTGATGCATGATGTTCTTTATCTGCCTATGATCTGGGATAGTCTCTTGTTTGGCGGATATTCTGTCATGATGCAAGGGCTTCTATTGCCAGGAGTGACCATTCCTCTATATGTAACCTGGCACTATATAAGTATAGATACATTTGTAAGTATATGCAAGCAAAACTTTGCATCTCATAATATTTTTTGAAGAGGTGAGGGAATGGTCAGTTATAAGCCGCTATGGATGACTATGGAGAAGCAGGGGATTTCTACTTATACGCTTATAGAGCAGCATGGGATTAATCCCAGAACGATAAACAATCTGAAACACAATAGGGGAATTACTGTCTATACGTTGGAACGGCTTTGCAATATCCTTGGGTGTAAGCCGAATGATGTTTTAGAGTTTATTCCGGATAAAGAGGGCTGAAAGAAGACTGGTGGTGTTGAATGGTGTGGCTGTGGGGAATCTCCTTTCTTTCGTACTTTTATCTGCTCCCGGAATCTCCATGCCGTAGCTGTCTGAAAGTTGCCAGTTCTGAATCAAGCTCATCTATTGTTTTGTCTAAATAGGAATATCCTAATTCGTCGTAAATGTCGATTCATTCAGATTTTCTGATTCCTAAAATCTCTGCTGCCCGGCCGTGGGAGATGGTCTGGTTTCCGTCCCAGGGAATTTTCAAAGTGCCTGGCCTCTTTGACATCGCCGAATTCGCCTCCCAAAAAGGCCAGCATGAGCCCTTTTCTCACTCCTTTAGAACGGCCCGCAGCTCCGGTAGATAGAGCTTCCCCTCCCGGTAGCTCTTTTCCAGTTCCGCCTGGAACCTGTCCGGCTGCTCTTTCCTCAGTTTCCTGAGCCTGTCTACCTCTTCCTGATGGTGCCATCGGCTGTGGAAGTCCGAAGACCGAAAAGCATCATCCCTTGACCACGGGGATTCGCATTGAATCAGCTCTTGATTCTTCTCCACGAACCGGACAAGGTCTTCATACTCCTCTTTTACATATGGCAGCTCCTGCTCATCCCGCAGTCTCTCCAGCTCTGCTTTCAACTGCTCCATCAGGCTCTCTGCCATTTCCAAGTTCTGTTCAATCTTCCCCGGCAGCTCAAACATCCAATATTCCATCCGCCAACAATACCCCAACATGGGAATGGCTCCCATATAGTTTTTGAAAAACAGCTGATAGCTCTTCGTCCCGTTCAGGTTCCCTGAAACCTCAAGGCCATTCACGAAACGGATGACCCGGAAAAAGACAAGTCTATCGTACAAGTCACAGTAATTGCATCCGGCAATCAAATCCCGGGAGATTGCCGGATGCTCCGTTTCCTTCTGATACCGGGAAAAGTAGAAATCAAGGAACGCTTCCCACTGCTCCCCGCTGGCTCCGACAATTCCCATGGCTTGAAAGAGCGCCAGAAATCCGTTTATTCCAACTCGAAAAACCGTTTTATTGCCCTTCCCAAATCTCCCATGGTTCATATCATCCAAGTATTTCTTCCACGCCTGCTCCCTGGCTGCCCCCGTCTTCTGCAGGACATTCTGCCACAGTTCCCTGACGGCATTCTCCATATTCGTCAGCTCGGAGGTGCCGTTGGCCAAGACGTTCCAGACAATTCGGTCTATTTTCTCATTCTTTTCCTTCCTTTTCAGACTATGTATGGGCTCTGTAACAATCTCCTCCCACTGCCGCTCTACCTGTCCCACTTGCAGCTCATAATCCAACAGCAACAGAAGCGTCCATACCTCACGGTTCTCTGTCCTTTCCAGCAGCTCGCGGAAATGCAGGATTCTCTGTTCCCTTTCCTCCTGGCTCTCCTGCTGGGGCTTTCGGAATTTGGCCAAAATCTCTGACAGGGTATATTCCTGTTCATTCAGCACAAGCTTCAGGCTCTCCAGAGGGCTCTCGCCTATGCACAGCATCTCATAATAAGAATGGAAAAAGTGCTTCATCATGACCACATACATGACTGTCTTCACATTTTCCTTTCTGGACAATTCCTCGTTGGAAAGCAGGATCTCCTTCAGCTCCGACAGGAAAATCCGGACTTTGCGAATGGAAGCGGTTCCCCGGAAGTCCATCCGGAAATCCATATCGATTCCCAAAATACGTGCCGCTTTGAACTGTCCCGGTAATACAACACCTATCCCGGACACTTCATCCCGCTCCAGGGGCGTCTCTGCCATCTTCAAGTCTTCCCATTGATATTCCACTATCTTTTCATAGGAAATCTCCGTCAGGTTCACCGTATAGGGAATATATTTTTCCAGATAGTCCCGTTCAAAGCCCTTTTCTGTCAGCACTCGGCTGTCGTATTGAAACACCACATGGAGGTTTTCACAGGATATCTTCTCAGAGATGGCGAATATCTTCTGTATGGTGTCCTGCTGGAAAATCCGGTCAATATCTTCAAAATAAGCAAAACCTTCCGATTCAGCTTATCCAGTTCCCGGCGGAAGCCTTCATAGGAAGCTGAAAGGCCTGTGTCGCTGCCCACCACCAGCTCCCCCAGCAGACTGATCCACTCATTCTTCCCCAGCAGATTCTTCAGCTGGCGGGAATGCTCCGGATAGACGCGTTCCTGACGGAACAGCTTCTCCAGCTCTTCCACGAGAATCAGCTCCACTGCATCCAAGTCACAGGAAAGCAGGTCAATCTGGATGACTGCAAATCGCTCCCGCAACAGGGAATCCTCTTTCAGATGCTCCATCAGGAAAGATTTCCCCATTCCCCACCCAGCGTTGATGCCCAGGATTTCGAACTCCTGTATGTACTGCCGGATTCTCTCCATGTCATGCTTACGTTCTTCGTATAATCGGGGCTGTCCGGTGAGACGGCAGGGTTCCTTGGCCTTCTTACTACATAGTCCGGCGGCAATCAGGACTTCCAGGGCTCCCAGGGACAATAACGATATTTCCGGGAGGGTCATAGACCTGATGTGACTGCCTGTGAGGAGCTTGATCAGGACGAAGGCAATGGCGCTTCCCAGCGCAATCGTCAGGCTGTTCATGAGCCAGAACCTGTTCTTACGGTTCCCGTAGGACAGGAAGAGGGCAAGCCAGATGGCATCGAAAAAGAACAGGTATAGAAGGACGGATGGATCGAGGATGAGGGTCAGGATAGAGATAATCAGGATTGTGTAGGTGAGATTTTTCAGGGTTTTTATGGGGGAGTGGATAATTTGGTTCATGGGGATTCTCCTGTGTACTATCACTATCTATTTATACTTTTGTCTTTATCATTGATTCATGGCATCCTCTGGCAGCGACTCTAGCCGGATCTTACTTTCTTAGCCGATAAGGGGCTATACCGTCCATGAGCCTTAGCATGCCATAGAATGCAGACAATATCCGCAGATGCTCCTGCACATATTCATATAGTGACTTTTCAAATACCGCAGGGTTCCAGCGTATCGGGGTCTGTTTTCATTTTTGGGGCTGGTGAGAGGATAACTTTCATTTTGTTTCACTTGGTTTATTTGGGAGCATCTTTCCTTTCCCAATCTGCTATATGGTATTTTTTCAACAATGCCTTAGCATATTCCAGTCCATCCGGGGTAATGTAAACAGATTTACTTCTGGACGGATGATTTCCTGGCGTATGTAGTCCTTGTTGATGCCGCCATGGCCATAGCCCTTTACAATGCTTGCGGCCAGCAGACAACGTTGGCGCTCATCCAATAGTTGGGGCATTGTCTTGAAAACCTGCTCAATGATGCTCAATGTTTTATCGTTAGGAATTGTAGAAAAATAATTGATTAAATTTGAAGCATATGTTATAGTTGGTTAAATATTATAAATGTGAGGTTAGCCAACATGACAATCGAAGTCCTCAATAAACTTAACATATATGCAGATGCTTTCAACCGGATCCGTGATGTTATGAACGAACGGGAACGTCGGCTTTTTCTTGCCGAAACAGCTGTCCGGTTCGGATATGGTTCCATAAGCGTCCTCAGCCAGCGCACGGGGGTAGCAATCTCCACAATACGCAGAGCAATTGCCGAACTTTCTTCGCAGGAGGCAGCTGATGACGGGCATGTTCGCTGTGCAGGGGCAGGACGCAAACCAGTAGAAGAGATATATCCGGATATCGTAAACCTCATACAGGAAATCCTCGATGATGAAACTTATGGTTCGCCTGAAGGTGGCAAATGGATGTCATGCAGCCTGCGAAAAATCACAAAGGTACTGTCCGATAAGGGCATCCTCATTGAAAAGAGTACAGTACAGCGGATTGTTCGGGACCTTGGTTACAGCCGCCAGAAAAACCGAAAAATGGAACAGGTCGGTGATCCGGACCCTGACAGGGGCGTGCAGTTTGAGTTCATCCATTCAGAAACAGATAAGTCCCTGAGGGATGGCATTCCCGTCATTTCTGTTGATACAAAGAAAAAAGAGAATATCGGCAACTTCAAAAATGATGGTACGGAGTATCGGGCCTCAAAACAGCCGCGCATGGTGTCCGACCATGATTTCTTTATCCCGGAGCTTGGGAAAGTTGCCCCTTATGGGATATACGTCCTGAATAACAATGCTGCATTTGTAAACCTGGGAACAAGCGCTGACACAGGCCTGTTTTCAGTAGAAAGCATCCGCCGCTGGTGGTACACAGTAGGCAAGGAAAACTTCTGGTATGCCGACAGGATTGTGGTCACCTGTGACTGCGGCGGAAGCAATGGAAGCCGGAACAGGCTGTGGAAGCTTGCGCTGGCAGAATTGGCTGAAGAAATCGATAAGGAAATAGAAGTCATCCATTATCCGCCAGGGACATCTAAATATAATAAGGTTGAACACCGGCTCTTCTGTTACATCTCAAAACACTGGCAGGGCAAACCGCTGGTTGATGTGCAGACCGTAGTGAACCTGATTCAGTCTACAACTACTGGGAATGGACTGTCTGTTACATGTATGCTTGATAAAAATGTTTATGAAACGGGCATCAAGGTGACTGATGAAAGCATTGATGAAATCGACATTGAATACACAGGTCCACATCATGGATGGGCATACATCATAAAAGGCTTTAAACTTTAAGCGATAATTTTTCTACAGTTCCTAAAGTCATTCTGATATGAAAATCTTCCTCCAATATCTGGCACTTGTCCTGTGAACCGGTCTCCGTGGACAGAAGCACATTCAACAGTTTCAATAAATCCGTACCCGCATCCGCCTCTTTCCCAAGACAGATCATGACAGCCGCCATCAGATCATAATCCGCTTTTCGCTCCTTTACGCTGCCCACCAGATTCTCTTCCGCGATGTAATAACGGGTAATGCTGTTCTCGCGGTTCTTTGGCGGGTTCATGCAGATCCATATGCTGTATACCATTATGTAATTTTTTGCAATAACTTACTTATCCTTTCTGTACAATCCGAAATTCTGAGTTCTTTCCTCTGCCATGAATCAGCTAAAGGAAAATATACTCCATCCTTTACGCTTGCTCCTAAATCCCAGCTTCCACATTCATTTTTATTTGATATAAGCCATTTTGCAACAAAGCCCAGTTTCTCTCGAGCCTGCTGATAATCCGCTAAAGCTTCAACTGCAGCTAAGTAATGACTTGTCTCTTTGGATGCAAATGTTTCCGGTAGTTTACCAAGACATTTGTAATAAACATAGTAAATACCTTCTGTTCTTGAAATATAATAATCTAATAAAAGTTTTTCCGTTTCTGAGTTTAAAACTCCTTGTAATAACGCCACGTGATAAAACATACCAAAGCCTGTTTCAAATCCGCTTTTTGGTTTTCTGCCAAACTGCTCATAAAATGCCTCTATATCGTCATTTTTATTATACTGTCCACTGCTGAATGCCTTCTCAACTATATATGCCCATTGTCTTGCAACCTCCATGGCAATCCTGTTTTCAGGTTCAAAAAGCCTGATCCATGCAGAGAGCATAAGCCTTTCAAACAAAGGCCAGTCATGCGTTTTTTCAGAATAATCATCTATCTTTTTCCTGCCACTGACACACAGACACATTCGTTCTAAAACGATTTGAATCGCTTCATCCTCCTTCGTAAACCCAAGTACTCTAAGTCTGCGAATCGCCTGTTCCGTTGTAAGTTCTTTTTTATTTGTTGGCTGGCTTAATGAATGAAAATCCCCCCACATTCCCTCACCATTTCTACTATCCAATATTTGTCTTGCCCATTTACCCCTTTTGTGATTCGTCTGAATCATATACTCATGCCTCCATTCCCTATTCTTCTTGGCCTCTTTTACAGCTTCTTCCAATCTCTCCACATAGGCATCCTTCGGCTTCTTCCCTGCCACATAATCAAGGAACGCCTTTAATTCATCACTCACATCATCCAGAGTTCCTTTTGCATTGAGAAATATCTTTACCGCCTCATCACCCATAGAAATGCTGCCGTCTTCTTTACAGATATTTTCAAAGGTATAAATATGCCGTCCTTTCCCATATAAATCGAATGGACATATAAATATAACATAACTTCACTTTACACCCATATTTTTCAAGTGTTCAGAATAACCAGCACCTTTTTTCAATAAGCCAAGAACCTATCTTTCTGTTGTTATCCCCTCTTATTCCACCCTCATATCTTAGGCTCTATGGAAACACCATTCCACCGGCGACCAACAATATCTACATCCTCAGGAGTTACAGTTTGATAGTCACTTTCTGTTCCATATATTTTTATATTCTCGTCCTCTATTTCAACAACGCAATAAAGAGGTGATTTATAGGATTTTCTATGCTTTTCACCTTAATTAAGCAAATGTGTCATTTTGTATAGAAACAGCAAATGCTTATTCCTGTTCTGTTTCCTGACAATCCCTTGCCTTTCGCCCTCACTTATGATATGGTTCTCCATAACATGTCTAAGTGCGAAAAATCTCGTAATATTATTTCAGGCAGAACACCAAAAATGCTCTGTCTGAAATATTTAACTTATTTCTTTCAAGTAAGTTTCTGCAGTTTCTTCTGTCAGACCAAATTTCTCTCGAATCTTACTCAAGATAATTTCATCCGCTATCTGTAACTCTTTTAATGTAGATACCATAGCTACTATCCCTTTCCGAATTCCTTTCTCCTCCACACCCTTACTTAAATTACACATAAGCGACACCTCACTTTCCAAGGCTAAAGTCATTCTGATATGAAAATCTTCCTCCAATATCTGGCACTTGTCCTGTGA
>OFFP01000598.1_pt1 | contig 29236 bp, 19 predicted proteins | sample 1521431 | NCBI WGS metagenome assembly OFFP01 (sample SAMEA3504104, study PRJEB24116) | mouse gut metagenome | biome: mouse gut; feature: mouse-associated habitat; material: faeces | place: Denmark | collected 2011
CCAGAAATATCCAATTCTGCTTCAATCGCTTCTTTTAGTGCTTGATATTGTAAATAATGGGATTGTGTATGGCTTATACATTGAGTCAATAATCTTTGAATTGTTTCGGATTCTCTGTTTTCTTGTTTTTTTGCTTTTATCAGTAACACATAAGGAGAGGATTCCGATATTTTATTTAATGATTCATAAAATATTTTTCCATACTGTTCTTCTAAATAATCAAATGGCTTATAGAATCGATGCATTTTCAACTCATCCGACCATGGAAGCAAAGCAAGAAAATATTCGGCATGTTTAACATCATTCAATTTCAATGAATCTTCTATGCAGTTCATTCTAATCTGATATAGATTGGAAATTTTCTTTATCTTCTGTTCTGATAGATGACCACATTGCTGCTGTTGCCAAATCTGAGAATTAGCATCCATATAAGCTAAGGTTTCTTCAAACTGCAATCCATAATGTAAAGCATCTTCTGGTAACTCCTGATTTCTATAGATCTTGTTTAAATTCAGATAAGCAATTAGCCGGACTATTTCACAAGCATGCTTTAAAATCTTTAGTATTTCTTGTTCTGCCTTCTGATAATCGCCCGTTGCATACAGTATTTCTATCAAATCGGCTTGAAGCCATCTTCGGTATGGTTCATATTCTTCTTTTTGACAATAATGCAACCCTTTTCGACAATATTTTTCTGCATTTTCCCATTTTTGTGCTATTTTATATTCTTGCGTAATCTGGACATAATTTTTTACATAAAAAGGCCGTTTCTGAATATCTTGAAGAAGAAGCGGAATATTTCGGTCAGCTTTTACAGGGCAATCCTTATTTGCATTTTCTACATAGCCATAATGATGTACATATACATTAAAATCCTTACTCTTTCCATAACGCGGAACAGGTTCCTCATGAATAGGGTTTTCAAAATGAATTTCAGGAGTTAGACGCACCATTCGCAAGACCGGAAAATCTTCATATACAATTCCTTTCCAGTCTGCGTAGTTTCTCTGTTTATAATACGCCATATCATAATTCCGATAATTTCCTGATAGAAAAAATTGGATAATTTCCGATGTATTTTCAAACCATTCATCGTCATCGATAAACAGAAACCATTCTCCTCGTGCTAACTTCATTCCCGCATTTCGCGCTGCTGAAAAATCATTACACCATTCAAACACAACCACTTGATCCGTATATTGGCTTACAATTTTACGAATATTACTATCATTCCCCGTAAGCACCACGATTAATTCGCTTGGCACTTGCATCATCAGAGGACACAATGAATCCAGACAACGCTCGAGGGCAGCATGTTTATCCGATGCAAGCAAAGAAATACTAAGCTGTATATTCATAGATTCGTTCTCCCATATTTGATAAATTGCTACAAATGAACGTTCTCTTTTTTACAAAAAAATGTTCTTATACAAAAGGAAGCGCCCCATCCGACGCTTCCCGAAATTACACATGCAAGTTACTGCAATAACTGAAGAACTCCTTGCGGTACCTGATTTGCCTGAGCCAACATAGCCTGAGAAGCCTGAACAAGTATGTTGTTCTTGGTATATGCCATCATTTCCTTTGCCATGTCAACATCGCGGATGCGGGATTCAGAAGCAGTGATATTCTCTGCCTGAACGCCCAAGTTGTTAATTGTGTGCTCAAGACGATTCTGTAATGCACCAAAAGTAGATCTCATGGATGAAATTTTCTCAATAGCATCCTTTGCTGTTTTAATAGCAGCGGTTGCGCCTGCTGCTGTACCAATAGCAATAGTTGAAGTTCCCAGCACGGTTGAATCCATCTTCTGAAGGCTAACACTGATCGAACCACCTGTATTTTGCTCGGTAACGTGAAGATTGATCGTAGATGATGCACTAAACAGCTGCTGGTCATTAAAATTAGAAGTTGTACTGATTCTGTTAATTTCTAAATTCAACTGATCAATTTCCTTCTGCATTTCAGAACGATTGCTAGTTGAATATGTTCCGTTGGCAGCCTGTGTGGATAACTCAACCATACGATTCAGCATGGAATGAACCTCTGTCAGAGCACCTTCTGCTGTCTGCACAAGAGATACGCCATCCTCAGCGTTTTTCTGAGCTGTATTAAGACCTGTGATCTGGGCACGCATTTTCTCAGAAATAGCCAGTCCGGCAGCGTCGTCACCAGCGCGGTTGATTCTGTAACCAGATGACAATTTCTCCAGGTTCTTTGTTAAAGAAGAGTTATTGTTCGTTAAATTTCTGTGTGAATTTAAAGCCGTAATATTATGTTGGATTCTCATAGTTTTTCCTCCTTGAAATTCGTCAGGGAATTCCTTTTCCCCGCATAATTATTCATTATTCACTTATAATTTTGAAGTAATCGGGAGAACAATAAATATACCGCTCTTGACCTGCCGGCGAACTGTCCAGAAAAGTACACTTATTTGGACTGCACCGAAAACTTCTTGACACTTATATTATCGTATGTTTCGGCGAGAACTTAAGTCTTTTTTTAACTTTTTTAAATAATTTTTTTCAGCCTTTCCTTGGCCGGGGTATATCCCTCTTTAGCCGCCATCTTATAATAGACAGCGGCTTCTTTGGGCTTACCGTTCACTTCAAACCACACCCCAAGATTATATGCGGCTTTGAACGAACCATTCCCAAGGACTCCCTCGTGTTCCGGAACTTCCCCAATCTCCAGACATCGTCGGTAAGACCGCTCTATTTCCGGAAGATATCCTATGTATCGCTGGATATCGGCAAAAATTCCCTGTGTATAAAACGTCCCACATGCAAAATGGTAATCTGCATAGGCGTCCAACCTCTGCTTTTCATCTGCTATGATCTGAAATCCTTTCTCGTATTTCTTCAATTCTAACAGGTTATAGAGATATGATATCACGCCGTTTGTACGGTATCCCGTCCCAGACTCCGGCACGAACTGATAGAATTTTTCAAAATATCCGTTTGCTTTCTCAAACTCTTTCATAAGCCACAGGGTACGTGAAACCTGGTACAGGACATAGGGGTCGTGGGGATTTTCTTCTAATTCTTCTAAAAGGATTTCCAGATTCCGCTCTCCTTTTCCTCCCTGTAGATATCCGTCATGGTCAAATACCAACGGAAGCGGGACAATCGGAAGCTCGCTTATAATCTGTTCATGCACCTTCCCTTCATAAACGGTCCCCCGCGGAACCAGCCTTGTAGTAAATACACAGCTCTGACTGAGTTCCCCGTTCGCTTCCCTGTAACGGTCATGTCTTTCAATCGCGCCTACACGCCCGCCGGATTCCACAAACTGCAGGATATCTTCTTTTTTACCTGAGACCAAGTATTCATCCGCATCCAGAATCAGGTTCCAATCGCAAGGGGACTGCTCCAATGCATAGTTTCTGGCGGCTGCAAAGTCATTACACCATTCGTATTCTGAGATGTGCGCATTGAATTTTCGGGCGATTTCTATTGTATGGTCAGTTGAGCCTGTGTCGGTAATGTAGATTCCATCCACCAGTTTTTCTGCTAATGATAAACATTTTTCCAGACTGCGGCTCTCATTTTTTACAATCATAACAAGTCCTATTGTGGTCATATTCGTCCTCCTCTGTTTTTTTTATTATAACGTCAATTTGATTGGAATACAACCGAGAATCCTTTTGGTGCAGTAGAAAACTTGAGTATCCGGAGCGTTTTTTTGTATACTCAAAATCAGGTAAATTCAATGTAGGAGGTACGAAATGAGCAACAAAGTATACGGTTATATCAGGGTTTCTACGCAGGAGCAGAATATTGAGCGGCAGATGATCGCGCTGCTTGATGCGGGGATGGACAGGAAAGACATTTATATTGACAAACAGAGCGGCAAGAATTTTAAGCGGCCCGCCTATGCAAGGATGATGCGGCGTGTCCGGGAGGGCGATTTGATCATTGTAAAAAGTATAGATCGTCTGGGGCGGAATTACCAGGAAATTATGGAGCAATGGCGTATCATAACCAAGGAAAAAAAAGTTGATATCCGTATTATGGACATGCCTTTGTTAGATACAACCAGAACGAAGGATTTGCTGGGAACGTTTATCAGTGATGTTGTGCTGCAGCTTCTTTCATTTGTTGCAGAAAATGAGCGCGACAATATCCGCCAGCGGCAGGCAGAAGGAATTGCGGCGGCAAAGGCACGGGGGATACGGTTCGGCAAGCCGAAGATCCATATGCCGGATAATTTCCCAGAATTGTATCGGCAGTGGGAAGGGGATTCGATTTCAACCCAAGATTTTGCTGAATTATGCAATGTTGGGCGGAGTACGTTATATAAACGGATTCGGGAGTACAGGGAGCTTCTTTCATAGGTATTTTGCTAAGAATGGGATTGCTTTTATTCCATCCAAAAGTTAATATATAAATAGAACGATAAAGGAGTATCTTGTATGGGAATTTATGTTAATCCAAGTAATATTACATTTCAAAAAATCCTTAATTCTGACATTTATATTGATAAAACAGACTTGATTTCTGCTACGAACGCGAAAATAAATAAGATGAATTGTTATATGTGCGTCAGTAGGCCTCGCCGTTTCGGGAAATCTATGGCTGCGGATATGCTTGTGGCATATTACAGCAAGGGGTGCGATTCGGCAGAATTGTTTTCCGGGAAAAAGGCAGAGAGCGGCAAAGACTTTCATTTGCATTTGAACCGTCATAATGTAATACGGCTGGATATTCAGCGTTTTCTGGAAACTGAGCAGGATCTTGATGTGTTTATTTCAGAGATTGAGCGACGCGTAATTTCGGAGTTAACAAAAGAATTTCCAGAATGTACGGACATTCTTCCTAACGGCAGATTAAAAATGACGCTTGAGCAGATATTTTTGCAGACTGGAGATGGGTTCATTTTTATTATTGATGAATGGGATTGTGTATTTCGGATGGCAAGGAACCGAAAAGAAAAACAAAAAGAGTACTTGGACTTCCTGCGAGGGCTTTTTAAAGGCTCCGGATACGTAGATTTAGCTTATATGACAGGGATTTTACCTATAAAAAAATACGGAGAACATTCTGCAATTAACATTTTTGATGAATATTCTATGCTATCCCCTAAGAATCTTGGAAAGTTCTTTGGATTTACAGAAGAAGAAGTACAAGAGCAGTGTGAGGAATATGGTGTTGAATATTCGGAAATCCAAAAATGGTACGATGGATATCGAATTGGTGAATTGCATATGTATAACCCAAAATCAGTTATCGATGCGTTGACATGGAAGGAAATACAGAGCTATTGGATTGGAACAGAGACATATGAAGCCTTGAAAGTATATATTGATTTGAATTTTGATGGTCTAAAAGAAATAGTTACCATGATGTTAGGAAATATGCATTGTAAGGTGAATACCCGAAAGTTCCAGAATGATATGACCACATTTAAAACAAAAGACGATGTGCTTACACTTTTGGTTCATCTTGGGTATTTAACCTTTGATAGGAAAAAGAATGAAGTATTTATTCCGAATCAGGAGATTACACAGGAATTCATGAATGCTGTAGAAGAACCAGGATGGAATGGCTTGGCAGCGGCACTCAGCCGATCGGAGGAACTTCTGGAATAACCATGAATGTATAATTGAAAAACAAACAATATGAAACAAAAGCATTCCTGTCTGATTTTGCAGGAATGCTTTTATTTAGAGGACTTCGATTTTGCAGGAATGCTTTTTGCTCTTTTTGTCATAACTGATGCCTATTGCCAATATCCTGCCTGTATATCTCGGCTCCTCTCCGATTTTCCCCTGAAAACAAAGCGCATATTTTTTTTCTTTTATCTGCCGGATTGCTTCATCCGGCGTACTGTCTATTTTCAATTCAAGAATCATAGCATCTGCATTCCTGCGTTCCGGATAAAAGACAAAATCCACATATCCCTTGCCCGCCTTATCTTCCCGCTCCACACGGTATTTGTCTCTGGCAGACAGATAAACCAGATTGACGGCTGCCGATAATTCTGTTTCGCTGTTATAACTGAGAATTGGCGACTCCGTATCATGGACAAACTCCAGAATCTCCGCCATCGTTTCCGTATCCTGATTAAGCGTTGCACGCAGCATCCGTTCCGACTCTCTGGCTAAACGGTATACATACCCCAGCCTCTCGTTCGAGAGCAATAGCTGGTTAAATTGTTCCATTAATTCTTTGTTTGGAATAAATACTTCTCCGTCTTCATAGGTAAGAAGACCATAGATAACCATTGCGGAATAGATCTGTCCTTTTGTATTTAACTCTTTCGCCGTTGCGGCATATTCCTGCATTTTAGCAGCTACATGTTCGCCGGAAATCATCAGGGCAAAATCATCACGGATTTCATCTACATTATCTTTGATATAATAAAAAATCTCGTCATAAGGTCCTGAACTTGTCCAGTAATTCCTCAGCTGGTTATTCGTCAATGCGCATACGATGGAACGGGGATTATACACCTGTCTGCCGCCCGCCGTATGATATCCGTTATACCAGAAACGCAAGTCTTCGCGGGTTACTTTTGGACGGTTGGTTTTCTGCTGATAGATATGATATAGCATATCAACTTCGGAGTCCAGAAACCCGAAATATTCGCTGAACCTCTCTGAGGTAGCGATATCATATTCCAAGAACATATTCAGCTCCGAACCGCTGGAATACTTGGCGATTGGCAGTACGCCGGTCATATAGGCAAATTCCACATAAACCTGGCCTTTTAATAAGTTTTTTAAAAAGTCAAGGTATTTCTCCTGATCGGAAGACGTAATAAATGACTTGTGAAAAATAGCATCCCATTCGTCTATGATAAAAATAAATTTATCATCTGTATGCAGGAAAATTTTGGAAAAATTATCCCAGACAGCGCCATCCATATCAATGCCAACACTGGGATAGGCTTCTGACAAATCCCGGTTAATACCATCCTGGATACGCTTAATGTATAAGGAATAATTATCGCAGTCCCTTGGCATTCGGCTGAAATCAATGAAAAATACATCGTGGGTGTTTCGGTGCGCGGTATAACTTTCCGTTTTTGATATTGCAAGACCATCAAATAATTCTCCTGCTTCTATCCCCTTGCCCAAAAAAGCCCCGGCCATATTCGCCATAACGCTTTTTCCGAAACGGCGCGGCCTTGTAATACAGTAATAGCGGTCTTCCGTACCAAATGCGGGAATTAACTCGCCAAGCAAACTGGTCTTATCTACAAAGTAGGCTCCGGCTTTTGTCGATTTGTAGGACTCAAAAGGAGTCCGGCTGTTTAAATACATTCCCATATTTACAATTCCTTTTCTTTATACAATACAAGGTACTTTGAATGTATGTATCATAACATGGTATACTCCAAAATTCTACCCTCATTTTGGAGTATCTGCTTTTTCTTTACATGCGCCCCAAGGGCCTACTGAGGTACATGTCCTTGCGAAGTAAGCGGATCGTGTCCGACAAAGTGTACTTTTCCGGACAGTTCGCCGGCAGGTCTGGAAGCCGCATTTATTGTACTCCCAAACACTTCGCAATTATAAAAAATAGCGAATAAATATGCAGGGAAAAGGATGTCCCTGGCGAATTTCAAGGAGGAAAAACTATGAGAATCCAACATAATATTACAGCATTAAATTCACACAGAAATTTATCTAACAACAATTCAGCTTTGACAAAGAACCTGGAGAAACTGTCATCTGGTTACAGAATTAACCGCGCTGGTGACGACGCTGCCGGGCTTGCTATTTCCGAAAAGATGCGTGCTCAGATCACAGGTCTTCAGACAGCACAGAAGAACTCCGAAGACGGTGTTTCTCTTGTACAGACGGCAGAAGGCGCTCTGACAGAAGTTCACTCCATGCTGAACCGTATGGTTGAGCTGGCTACACAGTCCGCCAACGGAACTTACTCCAGCGCTAACCGTGCTGAGATGCAGAAAGAAGTTGTTGCTTTAAGAAATGAGATTGACAGAATTAGTAACACCGCTAATTTCAACGGAACAACGTTGTTCTCCAAGTTCCAGGGAACAGGCTCCGCGAAGGGCGTAGTTGCTATCCATGCCAGCGAGACTGCTAACACTGCTGACCAGATTAAGATTACTCTGTCTGCAATGAGTTCATCTAAGATGTCCGCAAAGATTGGTACTAAGCAGGAGACTGTTACACTTAGCAAGGTAGATATTTCAACTTCTACCAACGCGTTAAAGGCAATCACTATGGCAAAGATGGCAATCGATATCGTTTCTTCCATGCGTTCAGACTTCGGTGCTTTACAGAACCGTCTGGAGCATACCATCAACAACTTAGGTGTTCAGACAGAGAACTTATCTGCTGCTGAGTCCCGTATCCGTGATGTTGATATGGCTAAGGAAATGATGACCTACACGAAGAACAACATTCTGGTTCAGGCTTCCCAGGCTATGCTTGCGCAGGCTAATCAGGTTCCTCAGGGAGTTCTTCAGTTGTTACAGTAATCAAAAATATAACGACAGAAAGCGCCGGTCCATTGGATGGGCGCTTTCTTTTGCAGGGAGGGCAAACCCATGAACATACAGCTTACCATATCCCTTCTGGTATCTGACCGGATGGAAACGCTCGGAAAATGCCTTGCTTCCCTGTCTCCTCTTCTCAGGGAACTGGACAGTGAACTTATCGTTGTCTTCACCGGGAAAAAAGAAGAAGCATTAACGCTGGTACAACAGTATACCTCCCATATCATCCCCTTTGTCTGGTGTAATGATTTCTCTAAAGCGCGGAACGCCGGGCTGAAAGAAGCGAAGGGAGAATGGTTTCTCTATCTGGACGATGACGAATGGTTTGAGGATACCGGGGAAATCATCCATTTTTTTCAAAGCGGCGAGTACAGGAATTACCAGTCAGCATTTTATGTACAGCGCAATTATGAAGACTTCGCTGGGAAAGGCTACTCGGACGCAGAAGTCGGCCGTATGTGCCGGCTGACAGCCGACACAGAATTTGTCCATCCTGTCCACGAGTGCCTGTCTACCTTTGACAGACCTTGCAAGAAATTGTCGGCTTATGTTCACCACTTTGGATATCTCAGAAAAAAAGAGAACCAGGGGGAAGGGATAAAAGCAGCGCGGAATTTACCTCTTCTTCTGAAAATGTATGAGGAAGATCCGGATTCTGGCCAAACTTGTATGCAAATCACCCAGGAATACCGAAGTATCGGCGAATATGGAAACGCCGCAGAATATTGCCGAAAGGGACTGGCTCTTTCCCGAAGGGAACCCCGGGTCTATACCTATGAGTTGTGGATGCAGGTTCAGCTCCCGTCAATGATATACCATACAGAGGGCGCGCGTCAGGCATTGGAAGAAGCAGAACGCCAGCTAAAACATCCGCGGACACTGGAAGCAGGAACCCTTCATCTATGTATTATTTTGACAGAACTGTGCAGGGAGCTTGGGGAATATCGAAAAGGGCTTAGGTATGTCTTTCTCTATCAGGAAAAGCTCTTATATCTTCAAAACCACCCGGAAAAAGCCATGCTCCAAAATGCCGCCGACGTCACCTTTGACAGCGCGTTATCCAAAGAGGTTTCCTTATACGTAGAAGGGTTGTTTTTTGCAGCAGAATTAGAGGATTTGAAAAAGATACGGATGCTTCTGTCCTGGATTCCATGGGAGGAGCAAGAACGGGTTCTTCCCTGGTATCCGCGTTTGGAAGAATGGAAAAAGACGTATGGCGGCATGAGAGACGCCATTCTGAAAGAATTTATTCGGCTGGACACGAAGAACGTTTACGTGTGTATCCAAAAAATGCTCTTTGCAGAATGCGGTTCTGTTGATGGTAAGATGGCCGAGAAGATGACGGAACTTTGGGAAATCTGTGCAAATCACTGCCCACCGGGATTCCAATGGGAACTCATTGAGATTGCCGTTCGGAATCAATTTGCGCTAAGACCTTTATTAGAGCATATGACGCCAGAAACATGGACGGATTATGTTTTGACGGTGGTTTCATCAAAAAGGACGGATTTGTTAGAGAATTTCTACCGAAACATGGAGCCGTTGTTGGAAGGATTTCCATTTTATGCGCGTCAAATGGAACAGTCCGTCCTGGAAAAGCTGCTGACAGGGGGCGTAGTGGATTCTTCTCGACTGTCAGACCTTATGCGTCAATACTGTACCAGTTTGACGGCTGATGCGAAAGCCCTATACCGGGAGGAAGCCTTGGAAAATCCTGCTGCCTTTGCACTGCCCTCCCGCTGTCAGTTTGCCCAAAACCTGGAACAAGCCTTTCTGTACATTGAACAAGAACGGTTTGCCGACAGTCTTCCATTCCTGAAAAAGGCGGTTCACATCTATCCACAGATGTCTCCGGCAGTCGGCCAGATGATTCCATATCTGGAAGAACAGATTCGTTCCCCCAGGCAGGAAATTACGGATGAATTTCGGCTGCTTAGCACACAGGTAAAACAAGTTCTGTACGACCTGGTGGAAAAACGGCAGTGGGAAGAGGCATATGGTGTCGCAGACCGTCTGTTGTCACTTTTGCCGGATGATTTGGACGTATTACGGTTAAAACAAGTGATATTGAGGGAAAGAAGAAGCACACAGAACGGATTAGGAGGAAAAATGAATGGAGCTGTTACTTAGCATTTCTTTGCTTGCATCAAATCGAAGGGAATCTCTGGCGCGCTGCCTGGATTCCCTGAAGCCGCTTCTTGCAAAAGTCCCCAGTGAGCTGGTTATCGTATGGACAGGCACGGATGACGAAGCGCGGAAAATTGCTGAACAATATACGCCCCAGCTCATTCCTTTCCGGTGGTCTAATGATTTTTCCGCCGCAAGAAACGCTGGCCTTGAATCCGCACAGGGGGAATGGTTCTTATACATTGACGACGACGAATGGTTTGACGATACGGAAGAAATATGCCAATTTTTCCTGAGCGGCGAATACAAGCGATACCAAAGCGCCCATTACATCCAGAGAAACTACCAGAATTGGAATGGAACGAAATACGCTGACTTTTCTGCATTTCGCATGGTGAAACGAGTCTCAGGAATTCATTTCCGAAATCCGATTCACGAAGAATTGTATCCCCGTATGGAACCCTGTAAATATTTTCAGACAATCGTTCATCACTATGGATATGCTGACGAAGGGGAAGAGACGGCTCAAGCCTATGGGAAACGCACCCGAAATATTCCTCTCTTACTTCATTCCATTCAGGAAAATCCCGGTCTTTTGAAAAACTATCTACAGCTTGCGAAGGAGTTTGAGCTGGCAGGAAAATGGAACGAGGCAGAGAACTTCTGCCGGAAGGGGCTTTCGCTTTGCAAAAATGAAAAGGATTCCTACGCCAAAGAGTGGCTGTTGGCGTATCTGGCACATTTACTTGGCAAAAAAACGGAAAAGGCAGTCGCAATCAAAGAGTTGGAAGAAATTCTGGAAAAAATGACTCCTTGCACGCTTACCCGTCTGGTTCTATACCAGGAATTGGTTCATCTGTACACAGAACATTCAAAACCTGCCGAAGCTTTGGAGTATGGGAAAACATTTGAGAAACTTCTTTCAGACATGGAACAACATCCGGAACGCTGGAAACAGCAAAGCTACGGGGAATTTGACGAAGGCTATGTGAAAAATCCGGAAAACCTGTATCCTATGCGGGCAAATGCTTTATCCTGTGCATTAGAGATAGGGGATTTTGAAAATGCCTCTTTGTTTCTGAGCTTATTTCCATGGGAAGAGGAAGCCCTTTTATGCCGTTATTATCCTCTTTTTGAACAGTTTTGTGCAAAATACGGCGACGCATTTACCGATATTCTGCTGGAAACGGCGGAGCATATGGCTGTTTTACCGACATATCTCCTATTTCAAAAATCCTTGCGGCATTTACAAAAGGGGAACCGCCGTAAAGGAGAACTGCTGTATGTTCAGTGCATTGGTCAAGCCAATGACGCGTATCTGCAGCAGTTATTGCTGAAAACAGGAATTTTGCACCAGCTGGAGCTAACGGCATTGGCAAAGCTGATGAATCTGGATACCTGGAATGCCTGCACTGCCGAAGTCATCGGTTCACTTCCGTATTCTTCCGTACCTTGTGTCCGGAAATGTGAAGAGGGGCTGATAGCAATGTATCCGCTTCATGGCATTTGCCTGAAAAAACGAAGATTGGAGCTGAAACTTTTAAAAGGATTCCCGCTTTGGGAGGAATTCGCAGGAACATTAGAAGAATATTGCAAGTGTTTTATGGAATATTACCAAAGTATTTATCGGGATGAGATGTTCGGGGCGGACGCATGGATGTTTCTCCCGGATGAATATCGGTTTGCTGCCATAACTTTAAAAGCGTTGGACGCGATGAAAATAGAGCAAACGTCAGATGCAGTTCGGATGTTTGGCGACGCAATTCGCATTTATCCCGCTATGACGGGTGTTATCACGGAATTATTTCGCCAGGCGGTATGCCAGATGGACCTCCCTGCTGTGCATACAGATGGGGAATTCTCTGAACTTGCCCGCCAGATGAAATCTGTGCTTCATACGCTGCTGGACGCCGGCGAGACAGAGCAGGCAGAGGATATTGTCGGACAGCTTTTGCCTGTCATGCCGGGAGATTTGGAATTAATCTGGATTCGCCAGGAATTGATAAGGAGGAAGAAATCATGAACATACAACTTACCATCTCTCTTCTGGCATCAGACCGGAGAGAAACGCTGGGCAAATGTCTGGCATCGCTGAAACCGCTCCTAAAGGAGCTGGACAGTGAGTTGATTGTTGTTTTCACCGGAAAGGACGAAGAAACGCTGGAACTGGTGCGGCAGTACACTTCTTGTATCATTCCTTTTGTGTGGTGCGACGATTTTTCCAAAGCCCGCAACGCAGGTTTGAAAGAAGCTATGGGGGAATGGTTTTTATATCTGGACGATGATGAGTGGTTTGAAGATACCGGGGAGATTATCCGGTTCTTTCAGAGCGGTGAATATAGGGATTACCAGTCTGCCTGCTATGTGGTCCGCAATTATTTGGATTTGGAGGGGAAACGCTATGCGGATACGGATGTGGGACGGATGTGCAGGCTGACGCCTAAAACTGAGTTTGTATTTCCAATTCATGAAAATCTAAGACCTTTTGAGGAACCAAACAAAAGGTTCTCGGCTTTCGTACATCATTTTGGTTATGCTACAAAAGAGAAAAGCGGATGCCAGGATACGAAAAATAATCGAAATCTTTCCCTGCTTCTCCCTATGCTGGAAGAAAATCCTGATTCTGCGCAGTGCTGTATGCAGATTACCCAGGAATACCGAAGCGCCGGCGATTATGACGCTGCAATCGAGTACTGTAAAAAGGGGCTTGCACTTGCCCGCAAGGAGACGCAAATCAATAACTATGAATTGTGGATGCAGGCGAACCTTCCCCTATTGATTTTGCGTACAGGTCAGTTACAGAGTGTATTAGACGAGGGGGAGCGGATTCTTAGGCATCCCCGGACATTGGAAGTTGGAATCCTTCACATATGCCTGACACTGAGCGATGCCTGCCGGAAATTGGAGGAATTGCAAAGAGGGCTGAAATATGTCTGCCTGTATCATGAGAAACTGCTTTATTTGCAGGAACACCCGGATGAGGCGAAGCTTCAGAGGGCAGCGGAAATCAATCTGGACACGGCAGCGGCGAAGGCGGTTTCTATCTATATAGACGGGTTGTTCTTTGCGGCAGGGGCAGGCGATTTTCAAGCGGTAAGTCGGATTCTTTGTTGGTTTCCGTGGGACGTGAAGGAGCGGGTGACGGATTATTATCCCTGTCTGGAAGAGTGGAAACAAGTCTATGTGGAGAAGACGGACGAAATCCTAGAGGGATATGCGAAGCTTACTGCGGATAATGCTTATGTGCGGATTCAGAAAATGCTTTATGTGGAAGCGCAGGGACATCTTCAAGATGCTGAGGAATTATGGTTTTCCTGTGCGGAGGATTGTCCTCCTGGATTTCAGTGGGAATTGATAGAGATTGCGGTGTGCAATCATTTTCCGTTAGGTACATTGCTTGGGGAGCTGTCGCCGGAAACATGGAACGCATATGCGGAAACGGTGACGGAACGCAAGGAATGGGAGGAGATGCAGGAATTCTATCAGAAGATTATGCCGTTGCTTGAAGAGAATCCTTTCTATGCAAGACGGTTGGAGCAATGTTTTCTGGAAAAGATGCTGACACGGGAATCGGTGGAGTTTTCGCAGTTAATGGAAGTGTTGGGGCAGTATTGTTCGAGTGTCTGTACGGATGCGGCGGCGTTGTACCGGGATGAGGCGCTGGCACAGCCGGAGGCTTATGCCTTGCCGGTCAGATATCGGTTTGCGGCGGCTCTTGGGGATGCTTTGGGGTTGATTGGGGATGGAAAGGTGTTAGAAAGTTTCTCGTATTTGAAGGATGCGATTTATATTTATCCGAAAATGTCGGGGGCTGTGGGACAATTATTGGAGGGGCTGGAGGCGGAGCTGAAAGCTCCTAAGCAAGGAGTATCGGAGGAGTTTTTGATGCTTGGGGGGCAGGTGAAACAGGTTCTCCGGGGGCTGATTGATACGGGGCAGTGGGAACAGGCGTATGATGTCTTGGGGCAGTTGATGCTGCTTTTGCCGGGGGATTTGGAGGCGCTGCGGATGAAGCAGGAGATATTGCGGCGGGAATGGTGAGGGCGGGGAGGGGGAAAGGCATTTCCGGGTTTATTATGGTTTTCCTGGAAATGCCTTTTTTACTAAATGCATGCTCTTTTAATCCGTTATAAAAATCCTTTATTAAGGGCATCAACTTTTACATTATTGAAAGTTATCTAAATATTCTTTTATCTGCTGCTCTTTCAGACTGAGTTCTTTCAGCAGCCCCCTTTCCTCTTTTAATATGACCTCCTGGTCATACAATGCGCTAAACACCTGAAACCATGGTCTTTCGTAAATCTTACCGAAAACTCGAAGAAAATTAAATAATTCTGCTTTCATTTGTTCGGTAGTATCGACCAGATATCTTTCACTTCCCTGGTCATCAAAAACTGTTTCAAATTCTTTTAGGAAAAGGTTAAGCTGACTAATCATCTCTCTTTTTAGCTTTTCCCTGAATTCATCCGCATTTCTAATTACACTGTCAACCGCAATATCCTGGCAGCCTTCATATATACCCTCTCTTACCTCATATGGCTGTAAACCTGTAGCTGATAATGGATTCAAAAACCTGGCGGCATAATAATTGAACAGTGACTTTGTAATTCCGATCGATTCATCTGTGGCAAACTGATCCAGAGATATAAATGCATCCCTAATAGGTTCTGCTTTCATAACACCATTTAAAAGCATATCTGCCATTTTCTCCCAAAAATGTTTATCATCCATACAAATATCTGTGTTATATACTTTTCCCAATGTCTGTAAATCTAGTTCCAATGAATTAACAAATTTATTTGCAATTACCTGTTTGAATATAACATCCGTTTCCCTGCGCTCTAACGCAGGTCTGCTTCCAATTTCTTTTACCACTCCATTCAATTCTTCAAACGCCAAAAATCGTTTAACATCCGAAGCTTCCCCGCCTTCACAGCATCTTTGGACAATTTCGTCCAGGCTGTTTTGTCCATAATCCTCCTTTTCTTGAATTAAGGCACACACCCAATCTAAACGTTCTTTTAAAATTGACCTGTTTTGCACTGCAATGTTCTGGCAGTATTCTTGCAATTCTTTGTATAATCTTTTGAAACATTTTTCCATTGCAACTGCAATTTGATTCTGCGTACGCTGAATCTCGGAACTGACTGTAAGATGTTTTAACTGCTCTTTTAACAGATACTCCTTCCTCTCGGCAGTCTGTTGGTAGACTTGCGAATTATCCTCCAATCGGGCGTCTACCTGGAGTAGATTATCCGAAATCTGCTCCAGAAATGTATTCATCATACTGTTTACTTCACTTTGCTCTGACATGTCCACTACCTGTTTAATGCGTATACCATTTTTTCCAAGAGCCGGATATGCCGGACATGATTCAAGCCCTTGGAGATAAACCTCCAAAGCCTTGCGCTTAACTAAAGTGTTTTTCTCATCTGGGAGCTTGATAAAATTGATAAAAAACGACATCCAGATGCCTATATTCTTTTCCTTATTTTGTTCATATATTTTGTCTAACTCATCCAAAGCCGGAATATGTTCTGGAAGCGGAACTGGTTGAGTCCGCTCCGGCCCCTTTATTACAAATATAACAGCATCGCTCTCATCACGCAGTACTTCCTCCATCCTCTCCTTGGTATCAGCGGCAGAGTCACCGATACCTACGGTATCGATCAACTGAATTTCTGCATCCGTGTATGGAAAATTCGTCTTAATCACAGCCTTTTTTACGGCTATATAATTATGGTATTTTTGCTTTGATACGAAATCTTCAATATCTTTTACCTCAGTCAAAATCTCTGGCTCTTTTCCCACATGACAGCGCCATTCATCCCATGATTTCAGATAATTTTCAATTAATCCTCTGGCAATATCCAGCCGTTTTACCTCCTCACCACTCATTTTTTTTTCATTTAAACCTGAGTTATATTGCCTGTCATGTCTTTCCAGCTTTATTTTTAATGGTTCCAATGCCTCTTCTATATCTTCTCTATCTAAACTGGAAATAGGTCTGATATTAATTACTTCGCCTAATAATTTTGTATTGTTTATTTGCTGTATTTCGTTATTGATATCATGTACGATATCTTCTTCCGCCTTAAACGTCAGATTGGCCTCTACCCCTTGCTTATCCATGTTTTTCAGAACAGATGTCACACCGGTACAAGAAGTACCTGGAAGTGATGGAATACATTCGTTTCCTAAACCGCTGATGGACTGCAAAAGCCGGCTTTTACCAGAGCCGATCTTCCCGATTACAGCTATATTCACAGTTGATCTGCTATAGCGTTCTGCTAATGTATGTACCGCTTCAATAGCTTTTTCATATAATTCAATACATTCTTCAAATGACTTCCCGCTGTTAAGCATAATTTGGGCAGAGGCTTCCGAGCCAAACAACAATTTTTGCTTTTCTACTGTCAACCCACTAATCTGCTGGCTCATATTCCATAGGCTGACTAACTCGTCCCTTTTTGCTATAAGCTCCTTTTCCCTGTCTTTCTGCCGTTGCGCCTTTTTGTTCCGTTCCTGTATAATTTCCTTTACCTGAACATCCAGCATGTAGTTCTCCTTCCTGTGTATTTACTTATTTATTGCCATGAATACCCACCATGTGCAGCTTTCAGGGAAGTTTCCTTCTTTTCGGAAACACCCTCTATCCTCTGGAAGACATTCCCGGATGATTGAAAATCACAATATCCAATTACTGTCACACTCCGTGATTCGTCAGTATTGCGGTTGCTTACTCCCAAGTACATTTTATGTACAGAATCCTGTTCTGCACGGCAGAAAAGATACTGTCCTACCGCCCATTTAGGTACGCTAATCTGTGTAACATATATCCCCATTCCAAGCAAAGAATCCTCTGCCACGGCATATCTATAATCCATCGTATACATTAGCTCAAATTTTTCCTGAGGAATTTTCCTCAATATATGATATTTCTGTGTATGTAAAGGCACTTTATCCGCACACAATGCCAGATGAAACCTTCTGGTCCCATCATCTGGCTTAATTTTTTCATACCCAATATGATACAAAAAATCCGGGCATTCAATGCCTTCTTTGATTCTTATCTTCACAAATTCTGCACTAGGTCTTGAAAGAAGCAATCCGTATACAACACCAGTCTTCGCTGTCGGACCATTTTCTACCGCCAGTGCATCGACTAAACAAAAATTATATTTGTTCCCACATATATCAAAATATTTATCAAAGCACTCTTTCACTCTGCTTGAACGGCTTGCATTTCCAGCTAAAAATATCACCCCCTTCTTCCTGTATTCAGCGATGATACCCTCGTATTTTTTTATAAACAGCTCTACACCTCTTTTTATACTCTCTTTAAAAAAATCTTCAACTTCTTTTTCTTCTATTATCTGTGGAACATCTTTGCCCTTTCCAATACTATACTCTTGTCCATCCTCCGACATCAGCTTAAACTCCAAGTGATCATCAATTATATTTTCTCCTGGATGCATCCAACATTCTTTCAAAATATTTAGGACTTGCCTTGTATTTCTTCGCGCCTCCAGTGAATCACTTACAATCTCTCCACCATCTATCGTTCTTATATGGAAAGGGTTTATACATTTAATTTTTTTCTTATTTAAAACATATTGATTATCATCAAATATCTTATAAGTTAGTTCTTCCAGTATGTTTTCGCACCCCAACGAAGAAGATCCCCCTGTTGCTATGGTCTTAAAAATTCTTACCCCTTTCTCATCCCTGCTGCACTCCCCATAGCTGAAATCCAAGGTTCCGCCCCCAAAGTCGTATACACCATAAATAAAATTATCGTTCCCGGAACTGCATTCTAGAATTTTTCCCCGCTCTTCCATTATATATTCCGAATTTAGATACGTGTCAGCCGCACATACTGCATATGCGGTAGCTTCATCACGCCAAAGCTTAACCTCAAATCTTTTCATTATTTCTGCATCTTCACATATTTCTCGCGGAAACGATTTTTTCAACCCTTTTTCAAAACTTTTCCTAATCTGTTCACAACTAGCCTTCACATATGTAGAAGAAAAGGAAAGTAAATATTTTAAATAAATTTTTCCCGTCTTCATATTATTGAGGTATAGTCCAATATAATAGGCATATATCTCAATTGGGTCTATCTTAGTATCCTTACATCCACTGCCACATAAATTATATACCTTGCCGTCACCGTCTTTAATGCGTGTCCGGGAATCCTGCATATTTGCCCATTGTTTCAGATGATCCTGATATTGCATCATATTTTTCTTATTATCCCATTTATATAGATCCTCTTCCGCAAGATGCGATACAGATATATCGTCTATCTTTGTATCCGGCTGGCATTCTTTGGCACAGTACTCCTTTAAAAAGTCTTCTGTATGGGAAAATTTAAGTGTTGTTGGATTTTCAAAACGTTTTTCAAATGGTTGTGAATCATCCCATTCGCCAATAGGTATCAGGGTTGTTCTCCCCTGCCTGTCATAAATTGCTACGGTGGTGTTTTTTGTCCCGAAATCAATCGCTGCAACTTCAATGTCTGAGGCTATATCAAGACAAGGGTTTCTCGCGTATATGTCATATTTTGATATATCATACCAATATCGACGTGTATCAGCTATTTTCTCTTTTGTTATTTCTGCATAACGCCATAAATCCCAGGCTCCTCTATTCATTTGAAAGATATTTTTATCATATGCCGGTATCATGGCTGTTTTCACAGGTCTGTAGCAATAATATTTTTTTATATTTTCTACATCTTTCTCACCTGCTTCCAAAATACATTTTTCAGCTTCCCATTTTTCATCAGTAGATCTAATGCCATATTTTTCTTGCTCTTTACGCCAATTTCTCCATTCTCTCAGGAACTCTTTCTCTATCTCTAGATTTTCATTATCCGCATATAATGGATAAAATCCCTTTTTCAACAACGCCTGTGTAAGCTGCCAATAGTCTGGTTTCTCATCCACCCCCATCTCTTCCTTACACCTGTATACCGGAATCAGCAAAACCTCACCTAAAAATTTTTCCTGAAATTCCTTGTCACCAACGAACTTGAATTGATCCATACCTTCCTGGGAAGTGGTTTCCAACGTTACAATCCTCTTTCCGATAAACTCATCACAAATTAAACTTTCATACTGTTTCCAGACTCCATCAATATCAAGCGTTTCATATTCCTCTTTTCTTAAAACCTGCATCCGTAAGCTTTTACTGTTAGCACTCTTGTTATCATTATGATATTGAAGCTGCTCCTGTACCGAACATGAACCACACCATTTTAGAATTTCTAAACTCCCTAATATTGCATTTATTTTAAAATTATAGTAATATGTTTCATACTCCTTTTCTCCATCATATAAAAGTTTGACAAAATGATTATTATTATCCAGTTTGTTTTTCACACATTCGGCAAGTTCATCAATTTTCTTTTTTAAAAATCCAGAATCATATCCGTTATTCCAAAGGCCGTCAATATAATTGATTTTAACAGAATGCTTCGCCATACGTCGTTCCCCCCATCCTATAATTCTACATTTCTTCTATTAGCTTAATCTGTTATATCTACATACGCTTTACAATTTTTATATATGCTTCCATCATTCAGAACTCCTTGTAAAATTATCTTTTCTACTTTTCCAAAATAAGACCCTCTTTCATTTTTATTGTGAAGCCTCTGTTCATAAGAATCCCCCTCAGCCACTTCCTGACGTATAAGCTGACCGTTTCCCCTCCTGTTATGGATGGAAATGCAACAGTCTATCACAGCATTTATCGCATTTATCGCCGTCGGTTCAGTCCCTTTTCTCAAAAGCACTTCCACGTTATCATAAATATAGGGAAGAATCTCGTCCTCTGAACAAGTGGCTAAAAATACTGAGAAGCTTGTATCTTTAATCTGGCTCCCAATGGAATCTTTTCCTTTTCCATTCCACTTTTTGAATATATTATAGTATCCAAGCTCAGTATCCAAATCCTTAAATTCTTCTTTCCATTGTTGGAATTCTCTTCCTTTTTCTTCGAGTTGCCTACGCAGATTCGTTCGCTCTTCTTCACTGCTGGAGACTTGCGCTTCTAGCCGGCGTAATTTTGTTTCTGCGTCATCCAGCTTTTTCTCGTTTTGTTCACTATAATTCAACTGCGTTTGCATATTTTCGATTATTATTCTCGTTTGCTCTTCATATTTCTGTGATTCCTCTAATTTTTCAACCATTCTCTCCTGCACTTGCCGGGATTCTTCAAACCCTCGAATCATATTCTCCTGCACTTGCCGGGATTCTTCCAGTTGATTCACCACATTCTCTTCAAGTTTTATATTTTGATTAATCGAGTCTTTTTCAATTTGTAGAAATAAATCTATTATTTGTTCTAATTTTTCTTCGGCAGCAACACGCTTTTCTTGAATTGCAACCTCATTGTTTAAATATTGCCTTACTATCTGTATTCGTTCTTCACAGTATTTTTGTTGTCCTTCTACATTTATCTTATACTCTTTAAGTGCATTACAAATCTCATCTATCCTGTCCACCTACATTTTCCTCTCTTTTTATTAAAATAAAATTTCACCATCTACAACGTTATATGTATTGCCATCCTTTTTATACTTTCCTGTCCATAACCCATTATCAAAAAATATTCCTTCAAACTCGCCCCCATTGTCAAAATAAAAGTTTCCTTGTCCCTCAAATTTGTCTTCCTTATTTGTTCCCTTGTAGGTCCCTTTCCATCCATATCCATATTTTTCTTCAAAGCCCGTCCATCCGCTAAAAGTACCCTCCCCTTCTCGCATATCGTCCTTATAATCACCGTCATACTTCCTACCATCCTGCCATGTGTATGTACCCTTACCACATTTTTTCCCATCCTCCCAGTCGCCATCATATATATCGCCGTTATTATATTTCATAATTCCTTCGCCTTGCCGTATTCCATTTTCCCAGTTACCATCATATATACCACCGTCACTATATTTCATAATCCCTTGTCCCTCTGGTTTTTCTGTTTCAGTATTATAATAACCTGAGTATGATGCTCCGCCAATTACCATATCTTTTACATAATATCCTCCTATAGGATCAGTAATAGGCTTTTCGTTTCTGGGGATAAGTTCCGAAACAACTTCTGGTTCCAAATTTAAAATTGCAAATGTCAATGCCATCCATAACCCAAAAACAACGAATCCAATTATACTTTTTATCAAAGCTTCCTTCGCTATAGCTTTCCCTTCGTCACTATTAACTCCGCTATAAACCCACCAAGTAATTAATTTCCTTACACCGTATGTAAATGGTACAAAAAAAGCTCCTAAAGAAGAACTTATTGTAAAAATTAATTCCCATTTTTCCATAACATCCCACTCCATTACTGATAAAATAATGAAAATCTTTCACTTACTTCTGCCAATAACTCCCCTTTATCATTGGCAGACTTTAACTTTTTGAATTGTTCCGAACTTTCGTTCATCACCCATACCGCACGATTTGCTTGCGCAACCCCAGTATCGAACTCGCCGTTCGGCCATTCATCTACAAACCATGGAAATTTTGCGGCTACTCCTATTGTAAGTAAATTCTCTTGCGGAATGTTAAATTCTGTGACCAGGGTTTTTCTGACCTCTTCTGCCCGACTAAGACTTAACTCAATCGAACCATCCGAATCCTTTTCAACAGCGGCTGACGTTCCAACTAACCATATCTTATCATCAGGATAATATGACAAATAAGCTTTTAATTCTTCTGCAAATGGACGTAAAATAGTAATCGCGTGATCTTCATTCAGATAATTTGAACTATCTGGCTTAAACCCTATTGTCTCGCTCTCTAGTTTCGTCTCAATTTGAGGAGGATCTGGCAAGTTGGGAGCTGCATCTGGCGAATTCGGATCAGCCTTTGATATCTCAGGCATTACGATTACTTTTTCATGTGAAAACGTTATAACTGATACATATGGGAATTTTGAATTTTCATCTTCCGTATAAACATTTGGCGTGTCCCAGCCCGCTGCACTCTCAAACTCTGCTTTCGTTCCACATTCCTCAATAATTTCTTTCCACAAATCCTTAATAAACTGTTTATCCGTAGTCTCCAATTCCTGAGGATAAGCGACTTCGGCAAGTCCTTCGGACGTGCCGACAAATGTAACCTTTATTCCCTTCAAATCCGGAAGGACGCCTACTCCCTCATAGTCTTTAAGCTGCTTAATGATCTCTTCTATCTCCGGCTTATTGTATATAAAATCCATATCCGTAAAACTGAGATCGCCGGTTGTTGAAATACCAGTGTCAATGATACATATCCTCTTATCTTCTATACTTTCAAACTGGCTGTTATCAAGTACGTTTTTTGCTTCGCGGAGAGCCCCTAACAAATCTACCTCCGGACTGTCAGCCGGAACAACCATCTCTTTAAAACAGTTCATTATTTCTTTCTTTCTTTCCTCTATCCGCTTATCCAACACGCTATTATTCTTTGCGTCTTCAACAAAAAAATCATCCTTACTTAATAATTCATATTTAGTCGGAGTCGCATCCGCAACAATTGCACATACATATCCTCCATATACGGCGTCATCCACATACTTTTCTAATGCTTTATACGCGTCTTTCGGTATTGCCATTGCATTCGCATGATTTCCTAATATGACCACAAGCGCCGTTGGGTTGTTATTCTTATATATATCTCCTTTCTTCGAGTATCCCTCTTTACTGCCGCATGCCGAAAGTGTAAATATAGCAGAAAACAACACAAAAAAAATCACCAATATCTTTAACATTGAATAAGTTCGTTTCATAGTTATTTGTTTCCTTTCTTACATTCTATTTATTATGAAAAGCTATGCTCCAGCTCTTCGATTAGCCCCCTGATTTTATCAAGATGTCTCATGGTTATCTCATGTTGCGGCGAAAAACTGTCCATTACCCAAAAATCATCTAATAATTCCTTCTCTTCCTCAGAGTTTTGCATTAAAGTCATTTCGTTTTGGTTCGCTGAATATATCACCAGAACTTCGTTAATATGATGAAGCGCGCCAATCGCCCTATTTCTGAGCAATATGCATATTTCCTGATATGTTTGAATATATAGCTGCATATTCAGTTTACGAAATACAAATGAAATACGGCAATTAAATTCATCATCATTCTGAGGCATACGTTCTTCCCCCATATACAGCGTCCAGATTTCACGTTTTAATACTAATTTTTCGTTAGCAATGTTCTGGAGGCTCTTATCATAATCTACGATTAACCCTTGAAGTCTTTTAATACAGGACTGTAATTCTTTATTTATAATTACGATTTCCTTTTTAACAAAATCTGTATATGAAGCTGAGAATAGTATTCCAGCCGCAAATGCCACAGCAGACGTCCCAAAAGGAACAAAGATTGATAATAAATCAGCGCTTCTAAACTCTATTCCTTCAAATTTAAAATTTCCTTCTATCAAATTATGCATTGCTATATCAAACTCGCCGCCGCCCATAAATAACAATATTCTCATCACCAAATATGTTAAAAATATAAAAAACATAGAAATAATTAAAAACACTCCTACTCTTGTTAAATATTTTTCTGTTATGGCTGCTCCCGAATCTTCTTCGTCTATTCTTAATTCCCAAAGTCTCTGTCTATCTCCCCGCTGATTCCAAAGTATCCCCAGAAAATAAGGCGGCATATCTAACATAGCAACACTTACTATCGCAACCGTATAAGCATGCAGCTCACTAAGGTTGGATGACATGTAAACAGATAACATAATACTAAAATCAGCAATTATACAAATTAAGGTAACAAGTATCCCCCATATATACTTCTTATTTCTTTCAGCGATATACATATCATATGCCTGATTGACGGCAGTATAATCCCATTCTATCATGCCTGTCTGATTATCCTGACTCTGATTACGCCCTCCTTTCTTTCTGTCGCCGAATAACATATACTTTTTATAATCTGAAAGCGGCATATCCTCGTTTTGTATGTGCTCGATATCTTTTAATGCTTTCGCCTTTTCTGCAGTTACCTCATTCGATTCCCTGACTAGCTCCTGCAGTCTGGAAATTCCTTCTGTCCTGTTTTCCCGGAGTATTCTATTACAAATCTCATTGTATATGTCAGTCTTTAGTGATTGGTATTGTGCCAGCGTATTTCTTCTAATATCCCTGACATGGTTTATAAAAGCTTGTCCCATGGAAGGAATACTGCCTTCATTAATCTTTCCTACCAACTCATTAATCATACGGTCATTTGTTTCCGTCTTTTTATCTATCTCTTCTGTAATATCTGATACAATTCTGCTTTGGATTGTACTTGAATTTTTCATTTTTCCTCATTCCCTCTTCCTATACTCTAATTTCATAATCAGCTAATTCATTAAGCTGTTCATTTATAATATCGCGTTTTTCACGAAACAGCTCCTCTTTCATTATTAAACTCTTTCCGTTTATCTCACAAATTTCTGAGAATGGCCTGGTCCGTTCCGTTAAAATTCTTTTCGCTTTTTTTTCTATTTTTTTTATCAACAATCCCCAATAAGAACTTAGATATTCTTCATAAGTAACGCCAATACTTTCAATGACTCCATATAACATGTCAATTTCATGCGCATACATCCTTATATCTTTTTTTAACTCAGAACGTATCGGCTGCAGCTTCTTTTCTTTTTCTTCTTTCTCTGTTTCCACTACAGACGTTAATTCTATCTCTTTGCTCCCCAATCTGTTAATTATGTCTTGTGTCTCATTTATCCTATTTGTCAAGTCTTTAAAACTTGTTGCCTCCATCTCATCTGTCACTTCACCTGTATGATTAACGGTATTCCAGTGACTTCTTGATATATCAAGGTTCATCTGATACTTTTCTATTGTACTCCTGTTTACATCTACCTGCGCCTCTGCTTTTTCAATCCGATCATCACATTGGCTGGAAATTTCCTTTAAATTATCATATTGCTTCTGTATTTTCACATATAAATTAGGGATACTCTTTCTACGCTTTATTATTCTATTACATTTCCCCAAATAACTAACTACTAGATATTCCATAAATTTAGACAAAAGAAATGGAGCAACATCACCCACTTCTGTTTTGCGTTGACGCTCTCTAATGTATCTGCCATACGCCCCCCGTGCATCTATCATGGCAACAAATCTTATACGTATTTTTAAAAAGAATGAAAAAATCATTAAAGTTACCCTCCTATATCCTTTTGTAAAATAACAAAAAAAGGTAAGCAAATTAAGAGGATATATATCCTCTTATTTCCTTACCTTTGAGAAACCACTTAGATTATACTACAAAATTCGACATTTTTCAATCATATAAGTACTCATTTTACTGATTTTCATTGTCAAAACATCAAACTATCAGAAAACATGTCATTCTGTAATTTGTCTGCTAAAATACTCCCCAACCCCCGCAATAAACCCCAGCGCCGGCGCCGTCTCAAAACTCAACACACCCTCATACCCAATCCTCCTAAGCCCCCTGACGAATCCCTCCCAATCCGTATGTTCTCCCTCGTCTTCGTGAACGTAAACGGTATATGGTGCAAATCCCCCACACCATCATTATCATGGATATGCAACGCCTTCAGCCGATGCCCCAGCCGTGTCAGAAACTTTCCAAAATCAATCCCCGCCAAATTCCCATTCCCCATATCAAAGGCAGTAAGGATTAACTGCCCGTCAAACCCAATCTCCCTAAGCCCGCACAAAAGCCGTAGCCAGCCTGTCCTGGGTTTTCCAGAACAGGCACAGGTAAACGGAAGCAAAAAGCCTTCATTTTGCCCATCTTACAGCGGCTCTTGGGGATGTTTTCGGTTGATTGCGGATGAAAAGGTATTAGAAAGTTTCTCGTATTTGAAGGATGCGATTTATATTTATCCGAAAATGTCGGGGGGGGCTGAGGGAGAATTATTGGAAAGGCTGGAGACTCCTAAGCAAGGAGTCTCGGAGAAATTTTTGATGCTTGGGGGGGCAGGTGAAAGAGGTTCTCCGGAGGCAGATTGACGAAGGGCAGCGGGAACAGGCGTATGATGTTTTGGGGTAGTTGACGCTACTTTTACCGGGGGATTTGGAGGTGCTGCGGATGAAGCAGGAGATATCGCGGGGGAGGAGCGAGACTGGGGGAGAGGTGAAAGGCATTTCCGGACTTATTATGGTTTTCCTGGAAATGCCTTTTTTGCTAAATGTCTGTTTCTCATCGTCTATTGGAATGCGTTGCGGGGTATGAATCTTTAAGCCACTACATTAAATTTCAGAAGGCTCTTTGGATTCCGTAAGGATATGGGAACCTATGCCCATGACTTTGCCAATTTGCAGGCTTTCTCGGCTTTCCATGTCTGTATCTGCCGGGAAAGGAGATACCATAACAAAAACCAACAATATCGTTCACTTTCTATTTATATTAACAATATGAGTAAATATTTTTATACAGCTCACAATTTAAAGCTTAGAAGAAATTAGTTTCTCCTGTATTCGCAATAACTCCGCCTTCTTCTCTTTGTAATCTGAGTCATCGGAACGAAAGTCCTTCGTTAAGTTTAATACTTGTCGCATAGTAGAAAATGCTGATATTAATGCAATTCCACCAATGCATAATAGTACAGTAGAATATAAACGACTATCTGACAAAAATTCATTTCTAGTGAAATATAAAAAGGAAAGTAATACAACAACAACCGATGCATAAATTGAAATTGCAGATACCATTAAAGTTTTAATTTTGGATTTCCGATTCCTTACTCCAAATATTTTTTCCTCTTTTAATATATTCAATTCTTTCTCAATCGTAGGTAATAATACCATCTCCTTAAATTCATTACATGCTGAATATACATCTTCGCGAAATAGAACTTCGCAAAGATTACAAATCTGCTGCCAGAAGCGCGCATTTCCACTTTGAAAATCTGGAACCTGCGCGAGTGCAAAGTCCTTCCTTATTTGCCAGTTATACTCAATTGTATCAATAATTGTAAACAAAGTTCCTCCCGAAATTTTAGAATAGATTTCATACTCTTCTTTAGATGCCTTATTAAAAACTTGATAAATCTTTAATTGATTAATGTATTTTGCAATCTTTACATGAAAAACTCTAAGTGCAGAAGAACTAATAGCATCCGTTTCAGATACAACAAGATAAGTATCCATATCTATCAATAATGCGGGTAAAAAATACGAGTATCCTGCTTGACAATCAAAAAGTACTATATCATATTCTTTCTTTACCCATCTACAAAATTTGTGAACTGATATTCCATCTACATATCCACTTTTCTCAATGCTGTCATCGTATTGACCAACCGACGTTATTGATGGAATAAAGAAAAAATTATTATTAATAGCTAAGGGGTAAAAAGCATATATAAATTCATTTTCATTAGAAATTTTTCCTGTTATAATGTCTGAAAAAGTTGTAATTGATTTACCCCCATCTGATTCTAATCTTGATTCGTAAAAGTATGTCGCTCCATTAGTACTCATGTCGCAATCAATCAAAAGAACTTTTTTGTTAACAGATGATAGCAAATTAGACATACATAATGATAATGTAGTCTTCCCACTACCACCTTTCCCACTAAGTAACGCTATTATTTTACTCATTTTTCACCTCCTGTGAGAAACCCTTCAGCCCCCTTCTTTTCATATGAAGACGCTACCGATTGTGCATATTGTAACGACGTTTGAGTTTGATTACCGGCTTTACTATTCTTAACTAAGTTATATAAATGTCGAACTAAGTCAACCAAAAGAAACAACATTACTATATAACTCGCTTTATATAACCACGGAGTAAAACTCGGTTCTAATGCAGGATACATTGCACCAAACGAAACTCCTATCGACCCTATCAAAATCAAAATAAACAATATTGACCACCAAGTAAAATCCTTATTTTCTCTTTCCCGAATAGCTGGCAAAATAAATTCTATACCAAGAGATGAAAAAAAAAGAAAAAAAACCCCTTGATTGGTCGAAAGTGTACCTTGCGCTTTTGATACTAAAACACCCCCAAACCATGACGCGCCATAACATAATACTTTCAGAATAGCATCTCCAACATCACCAAAAAGATAATCTTGCTTTATAACTTTAACACTTTTTGCGTCCATGACTATCCTCCTCTCTTTTTTCTATATAAAATGTTAAATTACTATCAGATGAGACAATATCATGCTACGCTAACATTTAAAAAGTTGAAAAACTATATACTAATTTTACTGGTTGTCTCAAAAAGAAGGCTCTCCTACTTTCTCCCATCCGATTGCACTTGTATTTATTATCATATTTTTCTTTATTTTTAGATATAATTTAGGTATACTTCTTCTATGTGGTATAATACCGTTACATTTTCCAATATAGCTTACCACAAGATATTCCATAAACTTGGATAAATATAAATGAGCAATATGATAATCTTTTTATAAGACATAAAAAGGTAAGCAAATAAAGAGGATAAAAATCCTCTTATTTCCTTACCCTTGAAAAACCGACTATATTATACTACATCATTCGACATTTTTCAATCATTTCAAACCATATTTACTACCCGAAAATTCAAACTGATATTCTCTTGGCAAAATACTCCCCAACCCCCGCAATAAACCCCAGCGCCGCCTCCTTCATCTCTCCCGGAAATGCCGTCAGCGCCGGCGCC
>OFFP01000599.1_pt1 | contig 29205 bp, 36 predicted proteins | sample 1521431 | NCBI WGS metagenome assembly OFFP01 (sample SAMEA3504104, study PRJEB24116) | mouse gut metagenome | biome: mouse gut; feature: mouse-associated habitat; material: faeces | place: Denmark | collected 2011
ATTCCCGGCACCCCTCCCCCAAATTATGGGGTACCCCTGCCGCTGAATAGATGCATCCTCTTTTCATGTGCGCCTGCTGCCACTGGCTATTTTAAAATCTCCCTTGCGTAATACTGGAAAGTGGAAACTATGTAATAGCCGGCATATTCCGGGGAAATGAATTGTATGTTTGCGTCAAATCTGTGTTCAAAGGTCTTTAAAGATGCCATATAGGCAGCAGGCATGAACTCTGTGCGGTATTTATGCCCGATAATGTCAGAGTAGCCGCCGGGGGCTTCAATCATCAGATACACCTTGCACCCGTCATTCCCGGCTTTCAGGAACTCTTTTTCAAACCGTTCACGCTCCCCGGTCAGGTTGCCGGACAATTCCTCCAAGGATGCCTTGCGCTCCACCACGCAATCCCGGTGAAAAAATATGTCCTCGCCTGCTGCCGCTGCCGGAATCATAAACGAATAATCGCCGTATTCCAATTTTTCAGTTTGGAAAGAAATCTTCTGTTTCCTGAAATAGTCCAGTATGTGAGTATTTTTCTTTTCCCGGCTGTCAACTAAAATAACCATACTCTTTGTCAGCTTCTTTATTTCCTCCACGGAAAATTTATATTGCTTCACGCTATGCGCCCCTTTCTTTCAGTTCCTTATCCAGATTAGCGAAAAACCGCCGCCTGCAAGAATAAAAATCAGTCCTGCAAAATGGCGGCTTTTCTATCTCCCCCAGTTCCCACCGCACCGCCAGGGTGTCAAAAGACTTGCCCTGTCTGACAGATAACAGAATCCACGGCGAAATAGCTTCAAGCCCTCTGCAGGCCGCTTTCAGGATTTCAGGGGGATATATCCCGGTTCTGCATCCGCTTTGTAATTCTTCAAGCCGCTGCCGCCCAATGCCGTACTCCGCATAACTCCGGCGTTGCATTGTGTTTGTACCATTCTTGCGTTTACCCTTTGACATAGCAAGCCACTCCTTTTATAATTTAATCAGGTTCGGGGGCTTGCTTAGGCAGGCTCTTTTTTTAGGTGGCATTTTGCGGCATTTTCTGAATCTCCTTGCTTTTCCTTTCCAGTTCATCAATAGCCGCCAGTAATAAGGCAATCGCCAGTTTCGCATTATCATACTTCTTTGCTATCTGCCCGTATTCATCAACCAACTGCTGCCATCTCTCATCTTCTGATTGCTGTATGCCTGCATATCTCTTGTAAAATTTCCATGCGTCCGTAAACATTCCCCAAACGGTTTTTAATTCTTCATCCGTTACCAAATAAGCCAACCTCCCAACATTTCCGCTTTAGCAACTGGTAAACCTCCGACAGCTTATCCCGGTTCTGCGGCTCCTGCCTTACCTCTGTTTCAAAATCCTGCTGCATTTCAGAAAGAATATTGTTCCTCTGCTCCACACTTTCAATGCCAGTGATCCGCTCCCGGTATCGGTCATAAAATGCCATACTGGCAGCAGGAAGCCCCGGCGCATCCGCTAAACGGATAGCTTTATCTCTGTTCATCCGGCTTTCCTCCCTCCGGCGAATAAATCTCGCCGCCCTCTAATTCATATTTGCACACATCATAGACAGCTTCATCTAATGGGGAAATTCCAAGTTCATGGTCAAAATATAGTGGATAAACTTCCCCATCATTACATAGCGCATACATAAGAACCTTACACTTATAGCTATATCCCTCATCATCCCTCATTACTGCATACATATCATGCATACAAGGAAGAAGCCGCTTGATTTTAGGTACTTCTGTTGGTCTGCTCCATTTAATTTCCTTTTTGATTTCTCTCTCCTGATACCTTACATTTTCTTCACCGAAAACATCCGTCAACAAGGGAAGCTGTTCTTTATCGAAAGACCAATCACATAATTCTTTGCAGCTCCTGATATTCTCAATGTACACCTTTACAACACAATCTCCTGACGCACTGGAAAGAATTGAAAGCAACTCTCCCTCCTTTTCATAGTAGGTTTCTGTGTCGCTGAATCTCACCCAAACTTCTTTTACTTTTTCCATAATATCTCCTTTCAATTTGTCTGCCTGATTACCAAAAAACTTAAAATTGCTTACATACATTTTGCACACTTCACTATATTAAAGTGCCTTGAAACTATTGATTTTACTGGATTTGTGCAAAATGTGCATTTTACATGGGACATTCTGAAATTCATTCCTTATAGGGTTTTTACATTTGTTTTGCACATTTTGCACATTTCAGGATTTTTCTTAGTCAAACGGCAGTTCTTCTTGTCCTTTATACTCAATAAATTCTGTTTCCACCGTATATCCCTTTACGATATTTTTTACGGTCTTTCCGTCTACCGTTCCACTGTTCGCAAACAATCCTTTTGTTTTAAGTTCTGCAAAGAAATTTGACTTGTTTTCCACCCCGAAGCCGTTTTCCTCGCACCACTTTGAATAAACCTCATAAATATCTTTTGCCTTGCTGTTTTTATCCGTCTTTGCCAGACATTCATTGATAAAATTGCCTATCTTATCACTGTCCGTCCTGTATGTATCTGTGGCGGTTTGTACTGCCGCCGGTGGCTTCAATCCCTCTTTGTGGTATAGCTGCAATCCCTCAATGCACCAGTTCAGGATGCCGGATAGTTCCGTTTTATCCCTCAATCGGTTTTTCAAGTCTTTGTCCTGCTCCTGCGGCTCAAAATGTCGGTCAAAACTGATAACATTGATTCTGCCGGAACTGAAAACCGTATCATCCGTAATCGTTGGCAGATAATTTGTATTTATCACCAGTTTAAACTTAGGGATAAAGCTAAATTCCCTCTGGTGTAAATGCCTTGCCGTAATGCTGTCCCTGCCTAACAATGATTTTAATAAAGCTGTATCAAATAACATTCGCTTTGGCGGCTCACTGGCATTGCAGAACCTGCACCCTGCCAATCGTGCTATATCTCCGCTTGCCTGTCTGCTGTCAAGATTTTGCTTTACTGCTAAACTCTCCGGCTTCATTGTCAGGGCATAATCACCCAACAAATATATGAGGGTTTCACAAAACGTAGATTTTCCGTTCCGTGTGGTACTCCCAAAGAGGATAAAGCAAGTTTCCTGTTCTGTGTTCCCGGTCAGTGAAAGTCCTGCTATCTTTTGAAGATACAGCGTTTTCTCTTTATCGCCCTGCATGATTTCCAGTAAAAACTTTTTCCATTCCCTGCAATCGGCAGCAGGGTTATATTCAGCATTGCATATCTTTGAAAGAAGCATATCGGGGCTGTGGCTCAAAAATACAGGCTCATTCCTGGATAAATCCAGTGTGCCATTCTGCAAATTCAAAAGATAATCGTCCATGTCTAACTGCTCATTGCTGAAAAAATATACGTCCTTGCTGTCCTGAAGCATATTATTCCGGTTCCTGATATTGCATAATGCTGCTACCGCTTTCAGATATTTTCCCTCTGTATCAACATTTACCGCATATCTCACAAGTGCATCTGATAGGGCTTTTGCTGATGCCCTCGCACTCAAACCCTCAATATCATCAATCCACCGTTTGCCGTCATACCGCATAAAATCTTTTCTTGATGGGTTATATCTGTGCTTGTCCTTAAATACATCCGCAAACAGCCACCCAAATCCTTTATCTGATGTTTCGTACTGTTCAGCGTGTAAATCCTTTAACGCCTGTTCTAAATGTTTGTTCTGCTGCCCCCGTGGAATAACAGGACGGCCAGCATCCTTTTGTTTTGTAACGGATTCATTGATATATGGCGTTTCCTCAATCATTTTCTCCAACTGCTGCAACGTGCCGCCATTTGAAAAGAAATCTGCAATATCCGCTTTATCCCTGCTTTTGTCCGGGACAACCACTTTGATAGATGCCGCCACGCCATTTAAGGATGATATAATATCCCTTGTGAGGTTTTCCCCTGCCTTGTCGTTATCCTGCAATATGACAATATCCGTACCCTTAAAAAATGCGGCAAACTTCTTTCCCTTATATTTCCAGTCATTTGCGCTGCCAACTGTGGCAACATTCTCCATCTCTTTTCCGTGGCATGAATCAACGCACTTTTCGCCCTCTGTTATGTACACCCTTTCCCCTGCCTGGTACTGCCGGAAATCGCCATACATGGCAATGCAGGACTGGTATTCCCCTTGCCTGAATTTCCGTATATATCCATCCTTTTCCACGCCTTGCGATATATGCTTTTCTTTCCTCCCACCGTCCGAAATATAGTCAATACGGTACTTGTCATAAAGTTTCTTTCCCTCCGCATCCTTGTAACGGTAGTGATGCTTTGAACGAATTTCCTTTACAGAAAAACCCTCTCTTTTTGCCTTGGCATATAAGCCGGAAACAATAAACTTCATATCTGGGGGAAGTTCCTCCCCTTTTTTATCATCAATGGCTATGCCGCATATCTCCGCACCCCTCCGCACTGCTGCCGGGAACTCCAATCCCTCACTTATCATAATGAGGTCAATACTGGAATACTTTTTCTGCTCCCCTGCAAAGTCTTTCAGGAAAAACGAATCTCCTGAAGAGTGCAGCCCCATTGATGGATGGAGGTCAGCATTATTGTGTGAGGATGTTTCAAGCGCAGTATATTTTTTCCTCGTATCATCATAACCGTATGAAGAAAATATCTGCCTGCTGCAACTCCCTTTAATCATCTGTACAGCTTCATTAAAATCCACCGCCTTACCTCCATTCTGTCATTATCTTTGAAAACCTCATTTACTCATTCCCTGACAGAGAATCCATATATCTATCAACCTTAGAAACATTGATAAGATAACTTTTCCCAATACGAACAACTGCCCCGGCATCTTCGGCAATTTTCCGCATTGTGTTCTTTCCCACTCCGTACCGCATACAAGCAGGCTCGATTTTGATAGTTTTCACCTGTGGTACTTCTCTTTTCATTATTTCTTTTACTTTTAATGCTTCCATAATCATTTTCCTTTCTATCCGCTATTGATTATCTTGCGCCTTTATGCTAATATAGTATCATTAAGGATTAGAAAAGCACACATCATAGTTACTTTTATTTTTGTTACTTTTTATGATTGGAGTGAAATAAAATGAATGATAATTCAACCAATTCGCCTGAAAAAATGTTACTTTTAGGCGAACGCTTGAAAAAATGCAGGAAAGCAGCAGGATTTACGCAACCAAAGCTTGTGGAAATGATAGAATCTTTACCTGAAAATAACGGAAAAATACGAAGCGACAAACATATCTCTGCAATAGAACGTGGGGAACGTGCATTATCTATTGAATATGCCACGCTCATTGCAAAGGTCTTACATGTTCGTTCAGAATATCTATTAGGATATGATGATTTCCCAACTCGTGCGGATAAGGCTCACGCCCGTTGGGCTAAAATGGGCAAAAAGTATATTTATATTGAAAATCTAATAAAGGATATGGGATATATCGAAACATACGCATCAGACATCCGATATAAAACTATTGATATTTGCTCTGTGGATACAGATAAGGATATAGAAGAACGAATAGCTTTCGCAAAAGAATACATGGATTTAGGCGAACATGATATGATATTAGAAGATACAATAGGGCGAAAAATTCATATAAAATCAAATGAAATGAATCGCATATATGAAGATATAGAGTTTATGATTAAATGTAGAATTGAAAGAGAATTTAACGATCCATCAAGATACATCTATGCAGAAGATATGAAAGGCACATTTGATAATATACGCAAAGAATTAGAATAATCGAACATAATAAAAAGCCCTCCCTACTTTTCACAGTAGCAAGGGCTTTGATTTTTGAAACTCTGTTGAATTGAGATAAATTTGAGATAAAACCGCCATTCCGGCAGCATTATAACAACAAACTTTCCTTTATTTCCGGGCTTTTCCGGCTCTAAAATCAGGAAAGACTTTTCATCGACGGGAACTTAAACCACGTTTTTTGCTAACCTTTACTGCCATGCATAAGCCGTTATTTCAGGCTTTCCCTGTCACCCTCTTTCACGCAAATCCTTACCTTTCTTTATATCTGGCAGAAATTCGGTGTCAGATTGGTGTCAGGTGGTGTCATAACATTTGTTATTGTAACATGCGTTCCTACACAATTTTAACATCCGCCAAGGCATAATTGCATAATTCTGCTATTTCTTCTGGTTGCTTTCCTTTTCTTAACATATTTTCAACTACGGCAATCGCCTCTTCTTCCCGTCCCTTATTGCGTGCCTTTGACACCTCGGTAACTAATACCTTTCCACCCATAATATCTCTAACTCCTGATGTTTTTATAATTTTTGCAAGATTCTGGACATCTCCGATTAACATTATCCGTCTTATACCGGCTGCTTTCCAAACATCTTTAAATATCCCTCTGCCTGCTCTAACGTAATCTGGAGTTTCTTCTGCAATCTGGCAAGGATATCTTGCTCAGACAGTCCAAAATCATATCCACTTTCTATAATTCCCTCTGCCCTTCCTTCTTCCAGGCACTCCTCCCTGATGCTCAAACCTAAACCGCTCATATGTCCAACCTCCTTCCAAAGCTCTTCATTATCCGAAAAACTAATATGCTTTTTTATCGTATCCAAAAAATTCTCCCTATGGGGATACATGACAGCATGTAAAAATTCCAACATGTCATTTTTTCCTTTATCTTCAATTTCACGGAAAGTCTTATCCCCAAGACGGATGATTACCAAGGTCAGCATATCATAGTTTTCCTTTACCGGATTGCATTTCCCATAATTCCTGGTATTGCTCATTTCGATAAATGATATGCTGAACCGTTCATCCTTCGGCACGTTGTCCCTACATATCCAGATGGAATAACATTTTTCAAGGCAGCCGTAATTTGTATTTTCCATCGCCAGGGATAATTGCGCTGAAAGTTCCCTAGACAGATAATAAATCCCCCTTTTCTCTACCGGATATCCCGGACGGTATGTCTTCTGCGCCTCTACGTCTACATGAAGATTTACAATAACATCGCCGTCAGACAATTCCGGATTAACCACCCTAAACTTTGTATCGAATAAGGACAGCTTTTCATTAAGAGCCGTATATTCTTTATCGTCTCCGACAATCCTTGTATTTGTTCGCCCTGGTGAAACATCTTCCTCGGTTGTGATAGAATCGGCCTCAATAAAACCCATAATCTCTTGATAACTGTAACTTTCAAATTCCCTTGCAACGCCTTTCAGGATAATCGCAAGCACTTCTTTATTTTTGTATAATTCTTTACTGGCATGGTCTAACCCCTCCAACCCTTCCGTTATTTGAAAAGAATTTAGGACTTCCATGCTTCCCTGTATATTGCCACTTCCCATTTGGTAACTCCTCCTGTACGGATAGTATAACGGTTCTCCCGCATCTTCACAACGGCATACTTCCTTAAATACTGTCAGGAAATTTTAATTTTCCCTTCCAGATTTTCAAACGACTTCACCTTTGCGTCCTTCGTAGCTTCTGCATAAACTTCCATTGTCGTAGCAATGTCCTTATGCCCCATGATTTCCTGGATAACCTTCAAATTCGTTTCATTCTCACAATACCGGGTACAGAAGGTGTGCCGGAGATTATGGCAGCTAAACGGGGGAAGCAGTATTGCTTCACGTCCCTCCTTTTCAGCCAGCTCCATTTCTTCCTCATTATAAGCCAACGAAATCCTCCGGATCGTGCGGTTAATCGTCTGTGGGTTATGGGGGCTGCCAAAACGGTTCAGGAAAATAAAATCCGTATAGCCGTCTATTGTTGCCTTACAGGTAAGCCCTGCTTCCTTCTGGTATGATTTTTCATCCAGCAACGCCTGCCTCACTTCCGCAAGCATAGGGATGATTCTGGTTCCTGCCTGGGTCTTTGGCGTTGTCACAGAAAAATAGCATTTCCCTTCATCCCTCTGGTAATATACCATATTATGGTTGATGTCAATATAACCCTCTTCCATATGCACGTCTTCCCAGCGGAGCCCCACCACTTCTGAAACACGGCAGCCTGTTCCCAGAAAAAACGTGAACAGAGGTTTCCAATGCCTGTATTTCGGGACTTCACCAGTATACCGGATAAATGCCTCCTGCTGTGGGATTGTAAGGGCGTGTCTTTTAGGCACATCCATGTTATGCGCCCTCTTGCACTCGCCCATCACGCCATCGGACGGGTTGATTTTGATATAGAGGTCGTCAATTGCAAGGTTAAATAACTGGTGGATGACCGTATGGATGGAATCTAAGGTATTGATCTTCATGCGCTTTGTATCCAACAGGCCATTATAGAAACGGCGGACGTCTGATTTCCGGATCTCCTTAAGCTTCCTCCATCCAAACTCTTCCATCACAAAATGCTCATACATATAGACATAGTTCCCCTTTGTCGTCTGCTTGAGGGAATTTTTGTCCTTCTTCCACATTTCGTATACATCGTTCAGCGTAATATGATCCTCGCCAATGCGGATACCCTCACGCAAATCATGACAAATTTTCTCCTCTTTTTTCCGTAGTTCATTCAAATCGCTGTCGTAAATAGAATGGCGCTTTCCATCAGCGGATGTATAGCGGTACATATACCTGCCGTCATTTTTGCGGTAGGATTCGCCATCCCTTAAAACTCTCCCTTTCGGATCTTTTCTTCTTGTTGACATATCATTCTCCTTCCCTTAGAATATAGGAAGGAAGCCTTACAATGCAATCATAACATAGTTTCAGCTTCCTTTCCATTATAAACTTAAATTTCTGAAATCAGATAACGCAGCGCTGCGCCAAATACTCTTCAAATTGGCGGCGCTTGATGAGGCGTTTCCTGCCAATGAAAAGAACAAAATTACAGTCTTTCTTATCTGTTATCTCGCGCAGCTTATTTATACCAATTCCAGAATATGCAGCCGTTTCCTCCAGCGTCAGATTTGTTTTATGCCAGATTGGAACCTCCAGCTTTTTCCCAATTTGAAGGCTAGGTTCTAAATCTTTTTTATCTTTTGAGCCACGGGATCCATTTAATGAGCGCTCCGCTTCCTTTTCTGCCCCGGCAGGTTTGTCCGGGGTCATGATATTCCCAATGTTTAAAATCTCTGCCATTCCACTTCCTCCTTTCCTCGTCTACAAAATAATATATTTTTGAAATTATTCTTTTGACGAATTCGGCCTTTTCCCAATGACAATCTTCTTGCCATCGCCCTTGCCCGATGATCTTAAAATCCAACCTCCTAAGCCAGGATGAGTTTTAAATTTCTCGTTGAGATAAACCTTCAAGCTCTCCATGTCATCTGCCATGCATGGGGGAATGCCTGACTTAAATATCTGCTCCCAAATTTTTTCCATATCGCCAGGCTTCTTCTCTTCCACTATTTTTTTCAGTGTTTCCAACGTAAGGCCTGCAAAAATATTATAGTGGACCCGACCATCAGAGCGAATTTCATAGAACGATTTCCTGTCCCCGACCGCTGCAATCTGATATTTGCGCCATTCTTCCCTCATCTGCAAAACACTGTTCACCGTATTGATGTTGCCATGATCTCCCTTATATTTTTGCGGATCCATCTTTGCCGCCGCGTCAATGATCTTTTTTGCAAATTCTTCAAATTTCCCTTTGCCAATAATCCCCCATTTATGATAAAACGAATCTAGATACGCCGAAATTTCACTAATCTCCGGTTGTGACAGGCACACACCTGAAGATTCCAGCCACTCTTGCGTGCAGTCTTTTCCAAGCCAGCGCATCTGTTCTCTAATGAAGAAATATTTATCATTTTTCAATGCCTGAACTAATTTACAGCAGTACAGATAGCGCAACCTTACCGCTTCGATTGCCAGTTCATTACTGTGGTGCTTCCAGCCATCAAAATCATAGTAAGATGACAGCATATTTGCATTCCTTTCAGGATACTCCATCAACATTTTATAGGCATCTGGCAGACAGATATCCCTGTGATCGCATAAATTCCAATAGGTTTGAAAGTATGCTTTGGCACGTTTTGAAAATAGACGGGGATTTCACATAAAAATAAAAAGGTTAATTGTTTCGTTTTGACTTGTAAAGCGCCTCCTTCCTAGCATCTGCATAAATTCATCCTCATTCTCTGTCATCAGGACAATATTCGTAACCTGACTGTCCTTAATATTGACACCGTTGTCTAGCACGGATGTGGTAATTAAAATCTGACACTGTAACCGGCCTGTCTGCACAATGTTATGTACTTCTTCCCGTGCCCGTTGCCGGACAGATTCATCCGCTGCTGAAAAAGCATCATACTCTGCGTCAATGTAAGCAATTTTCCTGGCATCTACTCCTTTCTCTATCAACCCTTCCCGTATTTTCTTCCCAAACTTTTTGGACGGAACAAACACCAGCCATTTTCCGGGTAATGAGCCACCCGCAATCAAATCGGTCAACCCTTCCTCAGCTTGAAAATATTTAACAGTTATTTTATCCACCATATCCCGAATATAACGATATTCTCTTATCCGCGGCAAAGCAATCTGCTTTTCATAAAATTCCATCTGTTCTTGATACTCCCACGATTTCCTTGCCTTTTCGTACTCCTCAGTGCTTTTCATAAACGAACGCTCTTGCCCATTCCGTTTATACCGGCACTTCTCATAAACTCCGTCATCATACTCCTTTTTTTCTTTTTCACATTCAGCCATCCGAGATTTTTGCAACTCTAAGATGTGTTTTTCAATCAATGGCCTGATATGCTCCATTGTCGCTGACATGAATACTAAAGTAGTATCCGTATACAAAGTCGAAATGAAATCGAATGAGCGCTGCACCCCGGGATTAAAAAGCGCGTCCATTAAGAAATAGTGGCATTCGTCGCATATGATGTAACGGCAGCTTTTTAAGATTTCTCTGCATCGTTCGGCGTCTTCCCCATCTGCTTCCAGCTGCTGATATGAAAAAAGATGGAGAAAGATTTCACGGCGGTTCATCCTTAAATCGTGTTCCCGGATATCCTTCCGTAATTGTTCTTTTAACAAGCGCCGGTTAACCAAAATTGCAATCTCCACTCCCTGTTTCATCGCCCATTCATATAACTCCTCCAGGCAAAAAAATGTCTTACCGAATCCTGTTGGCGCATGGATAAAGACAATATCTCGTTTTTCCCATGTTTCATATCGGCTTCCCAATATTCCAGACAGCGTATCACAAAACCTCACATTTGAGGCCTCCACTTCAGTAACCGGAAGCTTTTCTAAGTTTTCTAAATCTTCCAAATACCCTCCTTCCTCTCCATCTCCGCCTCAAAAAACGAAGTATAAATATAAAGCTGAATTATCAGACGGGGATGGAGAATATATCCAAACCATCCTCTTGTTCCTTATATTTCGTGGCCACAAATCTAGCATATCGCAAAGCCCAGCATTTTGATTGGTGGAAAAACCAAAACTTTTTTCACAAAAAAACAACGAGAACATACATTCTCGTTGCCAAAAATCATTTACTGCTTCGTAAAAGTTATATATGTATCATAGAAATTCAGTGTATCAATCCGTGTCGCTTTATTCACCTCTGAAATATCATTTACAAACAGTTCCTGAAATAAACGTTTATACCAAACGTTTTCCATAATAAATCTCTTGTTTCCTTTTCCTTTATTATATGTGGCATTATTTTCCAAGACCTCATATACGGCAATAATGGAGCTTGTAAATTGTTCCCCTATAACGATTTGAAACACATCTTTCAGATCTTCATCATTCCTCATATATTTTTCCAAAGCATATAAAAAAGCAATATGATTAACTTCTATAAAATCTTCAAACATTGCATACTCTATTGACGAATCTTCGTCTGTCTCTTCTTCAATCTCCCAACGCTTCATTGTTTGGATGTATTCTGCCGCTTCGTAAACAAGATCTGCCACCTTATCTTCCTCCGTACATCTTGTAATTTCATCCAGTAAGCTATCTAGCGTTTCTTCCATATTATCTATCTTCTCCATAATACGGTCTATAATTTCCTGATCGCTTGTCTCCTCATTTTCCTCTATATCAGAGCCATCCATTTCCTTTCCATCCACTATGCTCTCCCCTAATGATACAAAATTATAAAATTCAATCCATCCGGTTAATTTGTCCAGAAAAAAAATAAATGCAGGAATATCCATCTTTTTCTCTGTTCCTATTTTAAGCATTTCACGAATGGTTAGAATATTATTCTTAAAAACCGGTTTTTTCATATTTCCAGATTTATTTTCCTTTAACAGGTATTTCTTCACCCACCTTACAAAACAATACCTTTCTTCTGCACATCGCATATCAAAGTTTTCTACTGCCTTTTTTGTCCTTTTTAACCTGGAAAGATAGACCCTTTTAATCCCTGAAAAAATGGAATGATTTCCAATGTCTTCCACTCTTTTATCTATTAAAAGCGCAAATAAATACTGCTCCCGTTCCGTCCCTTTCTTTATTGGATCCAGAATGTGTTTTTCCTTATCAATTTTGCTTTTATGGGGACAGTTAAGCATTGCAAGCCAAAATACCGGGTATATCTTTTCGTATAGATCTCTTCCTAAACGCTTCTCCACATATGTGCCGCATGACTCGATCCCGTTTTTCAGTTTCTCACGGGTTGTTCTTCCATATCGGGCAGTATATTTAGCAAGCCCTTTTTCGTTATCATTATCCTCAGCTTCCATAAGCCCTTCTACAAATCTCTTAGTAATATCCTCACCATGGCCTTCAAATAGGCTATCTTCTTCAATATCCTCCACTTGTTTCCACAAATCCACTGAATATCTTCTGACTTCTATATCTTCCAGGATAGCTTCTGACAAATCTTTTGGCATTTTCGCAGCTTTTTCTTTCGCTTTTTTTTTAGCTTTTTCATCAGCGTTTTCTCCCGAAAATGCTAACAATTTCATATTTTCCTCAATATATTTTTCAAGTGCTTCCTTTACGCTTGCGCGGCTTCCCCAGTCACATCCGTCAAATATGTTTGCCTCTTCTGGCAAATTCATTTTATCCATAATATGCACCTCCATGCATATTAGTATATCAAATCAGTTCTGCTATTTCCACATTATTATACGTTCCATACGCCCCGCAATATCCTGCTCTCTTTAAATACTCATCCGCATAGCTTTCCATGTTCTTTTTAAATTCCATAAACTCATCCATATTCATATGCCATTTATACCCGGTCAGCATATTTACAGAATTTAAGATGAAATGGAGATGGAGATGTTCCGTATCTTCATGTACTGCAAAGATGATCTGGTATCCATAGAAAAAAGTATCCATGATGCCCATTCCGATTTCGTATACTTCTATGGGATTTTTTACCCTTTCATCAAAGCTAAGGATAAAATGGTACATTTGCCTGCCGCTTGATTTCTTATACAGTTTCTTTACTTTTTTTATCTGATCAGCCGCCCTTTCAGAAGTAACCAGATCAACTCCTAATCCACCGTAAAAACGAACCTTTTTCCCATTCCCGCGATCTTTAAATATATATTTTACCAATTTATCTGCCGCGTCTTTATTCTTATAATTCTGATTATCATAACCATTATGTTGGCATTTATCTCTCATAATCAATTTAGCAAATCCCATAATGCTTCCACCTCTCTTCGTACTATACCGCAATCTTTGTATCCTTGTTCCAGTATATTCAACACATTCTGGAAATGGTACATACACCTGGACATCTTCCGGGCTTCCTGAAAAGATGTATCTTTTGAAGGAAGCTTTGTTTCATTTTTCTTAGTATGTATTTTAGAATCTTTTAATTCTTTACGTATGCATGTTTCCAACAAATCTGACATTGTAATCCCTCTTTTTTTTGCCAAATCTTTAAAATTCTTTTTCAATGCAGGATTACACCGTATTATAATATTTTCTGTTTTTTTCATTTTGCAGCCTTCCTATTCTTTTGATGTTTTTATATATAACAGGTATCGCAAGATAGATTCAAAGTTCCTTCCTGCTGCCTGTTCCCAAATGAAATCTAATTCTTTTGTATATACATTATTTTATCTATATGTTAACCTGAAATAAAATTATATGTCCTTTTATCATCTTAAAAGGTACAAAAAAATACTGCAGGCAAACATAAGCCTAATAAAAAAATCCCCGGAAGTTTCTATTCCAGCTTCTTCCGGGAATTATAATCTGCTAAATTACATACCAACATTACAATCATATCCTCACACAGCCCTACCCATCACAACAGTACACTATGCAATAACATGATATAACCGGCCTTTATTATCAATCCCCTGCCAAGCAAAATACTCAGCAGGGGATCTTCATTTTATCCCTATTTCCCCATCAGCATCATCACCAGCGCAACCGGTATCATGAACCACCCGCATAACATCGCATAGACAATCCTGGTGCAATAGAACAGAAACGTATCCCCATACAGGTAGGCCCTTTTCGACCACCATACCCGGTCCATTGCCCAGTAAGAGGCAATGGCATAAATAATAAGCATAATCATTGGCACTCCTCCTTTGTCATTCTTCCTCCTGGCGTTCCCACCAGCCATATTCCCTTCCATTCAAAAACGAAAGCGCTTCCTGTACCGTTTCCGTGAGCTTTTTGTATTTCTCCCGCAGATCCTCGCCGTCCCTCTGGATCCACAGCAGGATCTCGTCCAGGTTCTCATAGGTAAGGTAATGGCACCAGCAGCAGTCAGGATGGGACATAAACAGCTTCTTTAAGTCCGCCGGTTCTTCCTTTACCGCTATAACGGCAATTCCATCTGACATCGGGCGTACGGTATAGGCCATGGCCAGCTCCATAAATTCCTTCCTGCCCACCAGGCTGCGCAGCGGCGCAAGGATGGGCTCCAGCTTCTTTTTATCTTCCCTTGTCATGCTTTGCCTCCTTTCCGTTCACAGGATCAGCCTGATGCTGTCACTGTACATCTTGATATTGTTATGCCGCCGGAAACATCTGGCGAAGGCGCGGACAAACTGCCTGGCCCATTCTCCGGCAAGCTGCTCCATGCGTTCCTGCAGCGGCCCGTTTAAGAAGTCCTCAAATTCCCCGGCCAGCCTGTTTAACAGCACTTCAAACTCCTGCTCCGGCCAGCCGATGATCCGGATCTTCTTATCACAGATGGCGTCTTCGACCCCGACCTTCCCACGCACGCCGTATTCACCCCGTATGACCCTCCCGAAGGACCGGCGCCTCAGCCCCGTGTCAGCGATATAGCAGACGCCGTCCTTCTCCAGGAAGGACACATCCGGGTTATGGCCCATCCAGGGGGACTGATGCTCCTTAAGTCCCCCAAAGATATACACCCACTGCTCCACGCCGCAGCAGCAGCCCGGATAGATCCGGCATCCGTCCCCTTCAAAACGGATGCCGCCGGGGAGCGTCAGGTCCCGTCTGTCCAGCCCCCGGTGCATCTGGCGCAGGAATACGTCTTTTTTGGCTCCTGTATCCAGATAGGAATCATTATATCTGGCCAGTACGCGCAGCAGCGTGTCCACTTCATCCCGGGACGCATCCCCGTTCAGGTCAATGCAGTATTTCTCCTCCCCGCCCCCTTCCTGTTTTTTGGGAAGCCATGCAGGCTCCGCTTCCGCATAGATCTTCATTGTGATATGCATGCCCTTTTCTTCCATGCCCGCCTCCTTTGTTTTAAAATACCGTCCCGGATCCCTGCCCCTGGTCCAAAAGGCCGGATCCGCCTTACATTTCTATGATAGCAGGCAGCATAGACAGGATCTGTCATCCGCAGGATGTTTCCTCCGGTTTTTTAATCCCTCTGCTTCCTGCCCATGCGCCGGCGCATCCTTATGCCGCAATTGTAAGCTCTTCCGTTTCCTCCGAATAACGGTAGACATGGTACGACAAAACCTCTTCCGGAAGGACCTGCGTGTCATTCACTTCCCTGACAATCTTTGCATACCCCTCCATCTCGCCTTCCGCCCCAGTAACCGGGACTAACAGGACCTCGTGTACGGAAGACGGGAGGATGGCAAACTCCCTCCCGAATATCCCCGCCGCCTTTTTCAATGCCTTTTTGTCCAGCATCCCCACTGCCCCATACGCAAAATCCCTGCGCCCAAGGACATACATTTTTGGCGCATGGGGATCCCTGCAGTTTTTGATCCAGCCCTGCCCAAAGATCTCCCCCAGCGTTTCATCCAGGCTCTTGATTGTCGTCTCCCGGCTGCATTCCCGGTTTGACATGGCCACTTCATACAGGGCCGCTTCCCCGATGCCCCAGAATCCCATATGTTCGTTCCTGACCCGGACAGTTCCCACAGCCCCGCCGGACATGGGGACCTGCACATAATATACGATGGACAGGTCTAAAACCTCCCGGTGCGGGAAACCGGGGAGCATGGCCCCATTTTTTCCGGTATTGACCAGCCTGCAGCATATCTTCGGCTGGATCCGCTCCCAGCTTAAAAACGCAGGCAGGTCAAACCTTTCCCCTGCAGAGTTTTCATAAGACGCCCGGATTTCCTCTGCAATCCGGCCCATGCTGCACCCGGATAAATGCTCCCGGAAAAAGCCGTCCATGCGGATGCAGGGCGATACGCCGGACGCCCCATGGCTTATGGCCAGCGAATGGCGGATGACCCCGTTATTGGCCGGGATATCCATTGGCGTAAAACGGTATCCGTCCCCGAAACGCTCCCGTGCCGTCTGTAAGATTTCCTCTAAAAATTCCTCATACTGCATAGCTTATTCCCTCCTTCTGTCTGTTCCCGGCTGCCGTTTTTTATGCCGCATCCAAAGACTTCGTCTTTGCAAGCGCGTGCATCACCTTCACGTAAAGCTCCTTTGTCATGTCATCCATCCCGCCGACCTTATATCTTTCCTTTACGGCTTCCATCCCGACCCCGGTGCGCTTTAATTCCGCTTCCAGAAAATCTGCCTGCTCTTTTGTGATATGGCCGCCTGTTCCCGCTGCCCTGTCCGTCCTGCCCGCTTTCTGCCCCTTCGTGGGCTGGAATTCAAACACTGTCTTCCCCTGCGTGTCGTTTGCGATGGCAAGGGATACGATCTCCCGTTCGCCCCCATATCCAATCGAACGGACGGAAAAATGGTCGTTACAGTAAAACCTGTCCCCTTTTTTCTGTATCTTTGCGCCCGCAGCCGGGATCCAGATGAACGGGGCCGTATAAAGCTCGCGCCCGATCCCCCAGTTGAAGCAGGCCCTTTTAAAGGAATCGGAAGCCTGTGATTTTTCCTTCTCGGCAGTTCCGGTCGTTCCGACGTCCTGCTTGGACACCCACCTTTCCGACGCCTGGTCATAGACCTCCACCGTGCAGTACAGGTTCCCGTCCATGCACTGGTGGCTCCGCTTCCACCCGAACGGCCCGAACGTTTCATCCAGTATCCTCTGGTCCACCCTTGCGTCCTTATAAAGCAGCAATGAAAGTCCGCTTTCTTTTACCACGGATGCCCGGCATTCAATCTCTTCCGCCCGGAGCGTCCGTATCATCTGTTTTTCCATCACTTTTCCTCCTCTTTTTCTTTTCTGAAATTATTAAGGATTATGGCGGCCTCTGCAGCCGTAAAACAGGCAGGGGACGCTTTGATAAACTCCCCTGCCTGGATATTTTCTTTAAGCCGCCCGGACTGAAAACCTGCGGTAGGAGGTTTCCTTTGCGTAATCTTTAAATATTTCCGGCCGCTCTTTACGGATGCGCTTTTCATCCAGCCGCATGCTCTTTACGCTGCTCCAGGACACTTTGTACTGCCCGCTTGCTGCCGCTTCGTGCCCCTGCATATACATCTTCACTTCCTGCTCAATCCGCTTCTGTCCCGTTTCAAGCTCTTTGATGGAGGCAACGATCTCCTCCCTGCGCCCCAGCTTTTCATCAAAGCCCACAAGCTCTATGCCCCCTGCTTTCCCTGCGGCACGGAAATATTTTTCCAGCACCGCGTCGCAGGCCTTCGAGCCGTCAGGGCCCGGCAGGATATTTTTTGCGACATGCTCATTCCAGAAGTGCTCTTCCGCTTCAATCAGCTGCCGGATCAGGCCGTCCTCCCAGGTAAGCTTCCGGTAAGTGAACTCCTTCCCCAAAATCACTGCGGCAAGGTACCAGGTCCGCTTTCCCGTGACGGCCATATAGTGGTAGCACTGCATGGCATAATGCAGCGGCATCTCCCCGTCGGCCCATTTGCCGGCATTGTAAGCGCTGGCCGTCTTACATTCCAGCCCTGCGTCTTCCCCGGCCACGAAACGGTCCACGTCCGCGATCATGCATGGATGCTCCACGCTCCGGTACATGTAATTGGAGCGGCGGACTTTTAGCCCCGTGGCTTCCATGAAACGCTCCGCCACATACTGTTCCAGGTCACGCCCAATCCGTATTGCTTCATTATCCTCTCCCTCCACACTGTCCGACGTCTTGTCCGCAAACACTTTCATCGGGCTGCTGTAGGGGTTTAAGCCGCATACTGCCCCGGCGTCCGACCCTCCGAGCCCGGTCTTCCTGAGCCGCAGCCATTCCTCATTGCCCAATCCTTTTAATGGGATCTTTTCATACATAACAGATCTCCCTTCTTTCTTTTTATTTTATCTTTCCGCCCTTATTCAAAAACCTCCAGGCGGTCCCCGTTTTCCCATCCATCTTTATCTTTTGTCAGTCGTAATCAAATGCGCCTTCCCTGCTGAAGCTGTAATAGCAGTTATCACAGAGTATGATATGGTCCAGCAGCCGGATATCCAAAAGTCTCCCTGCCTTTCTGATCTTCTCCGTAATTTTTTTGTCCTCGCTGCTCGGCAGGGGCGTCCCGCCCGGATGGTTGTGGAAACAGATAATGTTCCCTGCGTTATTTAAAATTACATGTTTGAACAGGTTCTTCATGTCCACGTAGCAGGAATCCACGCCGCCGACTGCCACAACTTCCACAGCCAGTGGCTCCATGCCGCCGCTCACACTCACCACAACCATCATCTCACGGTCAGCCAGGGTAAAGATCGGACGGACAAATCCCACTGCGTCCGCCGGGTCTGATAACTTCTGCCCGCCATACAGACATTCCCTCTCCCGGACCATCTGCAGCCTTATAATCCCGACATAAGCGCCGGCGCCTGCATTTACAGCCAGTTCTTCCACGCTGTTTTTATGATCCTGCATAGCTTCCTCCTTCCTAAAAATGCCCCCGCACTTTCCGGGATGGGCCACACCCCGCATCATGCGGCCACCAGCTGGTAAGCCCTGTCAATCACCGGGTTCCCTTCATATGTGCGCATAAAGAGGTTCTCCTGGTAATTTTTTGTCCGCCGGATCGGCTCCGCATGGGTCGCAAAATCAGAAACCGCGTTGATGAACCGGTATGCATTGCTCCCAAGCCCTTTTAAGTCCGGGGCGTCAAAATAGCGCGTTTCCATGTCGCTGCGGAGCTTGTTTACATTCCGCACTGCGGCAGGGCCCGCCCCTTTTTCCACCGGGAGCAGCAGTTCTATGTACTCCCTTACCTGCCGTTCCGTGATCCTCTGTTTCCGGAGCCTTTCAAACTCGCGGCCCAGGCTCTCCATGTACCTGTCCGCCATGAACAGCGTTTCTTTCGCTTCCTGCACTTTCCCCTGGATGTCCCCGGTATGGACCATGCTAAAGCTCCTGGCTGCCGTGCCAAGCGCCAGGTTCAGGGTATTGTTGCAGCAGACGCGGATCGGGGTCACTGCCACTCGGACAGCCCCGGAGCCGTCATGGGTGTTGCTGAACACCAGGTAAGGCGAGATCCTCTCCCCTGCAATGATAAACTCCCTCGGAAGCCTTGCTAAAAGCCATACCTTCCTGCCTCCCATCAGGGAGCCCGCCGTTTCATAGCGCACGCCATGCCCCAATAATTCATCTGTGAATGAAAACGCTTCCGCATTCTGCACGACCCTGTAACGGTCCGTGACAACCCCTAAGACCTGGCCGTCCGTGCTCCTTACATTCGCTTTGTAGCCGCCGATCTCCCCATGCCTGGTAAAAATCGGATGCTGCGACACTTCCCAGTCCAGCCCTGCCAGCCTTAAGGCTTCCTTTGAGCCCGGCGCTTCCGCAACGACTGTCCCAAGCCCGTGCCACGGTTTTTCCCTTACGGAAAACATTGTTTCTACATTTGCTGCCATAATCGTATCCCCTTTCTATTTCTTTTTGTTCAGGTTCCTGCTGATCAGGTCAAAGATATTGACCAGTGCGCGTAAAACCGCGATCACTTCCTCCATCATAGGCCTTCTCTCTCCTTTTCCTTCCGGCCTACCACTTCTGACGCCGTCCTGTGCCTTTCTGCCATCCTTCTCTTTCCGAAACATCTCTTCCATCCCATGCGATCCCTTCCTTTCCTTATAAATTCAGGACAAGCGCGGCAGCCAGGGCAACATTTAACAGGCCGCTTACAAGCTTTAAAAGTTTTTTCAAAAGCATGATTTTTCCCCCTTTCTTTTTTGGGCAGCTGTTTTTACCGGCTGCTTTTCTGATTCGTTTTAAAATGCAGAAAGAAGGTCAAGCTCCGAACCGGCTGGAGTTTGCCCTTCTTATGCATATCAATAATATGTTTTTGTAATTTTGAAACAAACGGATAAGGCACATGATAAACTGAAACGATATGGGAAGGAGGCCTGCATGATGCTGAAAGAATATCCCGATATACTGACCCCGAAGGAGGCGATGGAGATCCTTGGCATTGGAAAGAATCTTTTCTATCAGCTGCTGAAAGACGGTGACATACCGGCCAAACGCATCAAAAATAAGATGTGGCGGATCCTGAAAAATGACCTGATACAGTATATACAGACAGCCTAAAAAAAGAGTTCTACGGTTTTATTTTCCGTAGAACTCTTTTTATTCTATTATCTTAGTCAATCATACCTAAGAATCCAAAAAAACTATCTGCCATTAATTCGTAATTTGTTCTGTCAAAACAATTATGGAAACCATGGCAACATATGAAAACCTTTTCCTCCAACAGGAAAATTGGATCGCTGTTACACGTAGCGAACACAAAACAATCCTCTTCCAATTGATATTCTCTTTGCAAAACTTCTAATCCGTTCACTTGATAAAATTTCACTACATTGCCGCCCATAATAGCTTCTACGTCTAATGGATTACATTTCCTATAAAATTCCTGCACGGATTGGGGCAGCATAGAAACATCGCCTTTAAAAGCAGAAAATGTATTTTGCGCATCTTGTGCCATTGCCTTATTTTTAAATTCCAATATGTCCATAACTTTCCTCTCATTTATATAAATGACGGCTTACACTTATCTATCATGTATTCCCTGATAAATTGTGAATAATGCCTTTGATGGACAATATCTGCAATGGAATATGTAATAAAAATAATCCCCGTACTGATTGAAACAACCAATCCGGCAGCTCCTCCCCATATGCCCTGCGCCGCAATTGCCACCGCTAACAATGATAAGGAAAAAAATGCCTGCTTTCCAACCTGGACTGCTGCTTCTTTGGTAGCCATGCCATCATGGCGCAACTTAGCAAATTGATATGCAGAAAATACGGTTATGGTTATCGCCCCTACCACACCCATATTGCACATTTTCGAAATATTCTCCGTTATGGACATCCCTGCATTAGATAAAATGCCTTCCAGACCAGACGCTGCCGCCTGCCCGAATGTCCTTCCTATCCCATATCCGATTACAGATTGAAATCCGGAGGAAACGCCCGCCCTTTTCCCTTCTGCCAATGCATATTTCAGCGACTCAGGCGTAACGCCGGACTGGGCTAATGATATGGCGAACCCAAGCGTCATGCCTATCCCTGCGCCTATCACAGCGGCGGCTCCAATCCCCAATGCTTCATTCTTAAAAACACGCCTCCCATTTGTCTTCTTAAGCATCTTGTCTTTGTCAATATATGGCAGGTCGCTTTCATTACGGAAATCGCCTTTATGTCCCTTCTGAAGATGTTCCTCCCTTGATTTGTAAAACCTGATATTATCCGGGTTTCCCTGGTCCACGGGGTAATCTGCAACATTTTTTCCGTGATGCCCTTCCGCATTTTTAATCTTTCCGGTTTTTTTAAGTTCCTGCCGTTGCTTAGCATCCCAATTCACAGATCCTTTTCCGCCCATTTCCACATCTGCCTGCTCATACTTCCACGCCAGACTGACAGCATCACTTCTTGCCCCTGTATAATCCGGATTATTGGCAAGGCCATTGGCAACCTTCTGCGATATCCGTTCCCGTTGGGCATGGAACACATTCAGATAATTCTGGAGTTGGCTATTATACTGCACAGTTGTCCCCGCCGTCTGATAAACGGCTGCAGACACAGCAGATGCTCCTAAGCCGCCTGCATATGCTAACGGGATGTTTCCCCTTTCTCCCTTTTCCGGCATCTGATAGAACGTAAGGCTTTTGCCATTTTTCATCTGTACAACCATAAAATCACCTCTGCTTCCGCTCGCATTCAATGGATAGCCTTGTTAAATCCAACTTTCCATTATCATCCAGCTTGCTGAAAATATAAGAATATACATGATTGTAATATATCAGGGTTTCATTAAAAAGCCTTGCTGCGTCATATGCAAAAAGCGTAGACGAAACAAGAGAATACAATTGTGTAAGATTCTTATATTTCCCTTCATTCTCTTTAAATTTACGGAAAGCTTCGCTATAAGCTTCTACAGCCTTTTTATTGTATGACATATTCTCCCAGTGTTCAATCTCCCTCATTTTATCGCTGATACATGCTGTGCAATCCTTATTAATCTGATCATAATGCGCTTTTTGTTCTGCTGTAATATAATCGTGATCAATCTTTGCATCTGTCAGGCTGATTTCCTGCAATACCCCTTCAAATTCATTCCGCGTTCTTGCCTCTGCCAGTTTCTTCTTTAACATATATAAGCTTTTCAACTGCTCATTATTGCCAGCCTGTATCTCCTGCAGGGCCTCATCTGCCCTCCGCCCTTCCTCATCCCGGATGGATTTCATGGCGTCTGCCAATTTTTGTTTATATCTGTTTATCGCCATTATAATGTCTGGCGACAAGTCTGCATTTTCTTCAAAAAATGCCAAGGCAATCTCTGCCTGTCCGGCAAACTCTTTCCGTTCCGGCAAAGAGGGAAGCTTTTCTGCCAAAGAAAAAAGCAGCCCTACATATGCCTGGAACATTTCATAATTGCCAGGGTTCTTATTTACCATGTTTTTCCCTACCAGCAACGCCTCGCTTATTTTACTGGCGTCTTTATATTCAAAAAATAATTTTATCATCTGCATTCCCCTTCCTGCTATCCTATATCCCATTGACAGTAATTCAAAAACCACTTTCTTGCAATGGGATATCGTCGAAAAAATCCATCATGTTATTTAACTGGGCTATATTATACTTAAGCTCTTTTATATCATATTTTTTTATAACATGATCCAGCTCCGAAACATACTCCTCCCACTTTTGTTCAAGCACCTCTGCAGCCTCATTAAACGCACTCTCCGTCTTCCTCCAGTAATCTTCCATCCCATTGCAATATTTTTCAATTACCTTATTCTCGTCATATGCCCTCAATATCTTTTTTGCAACGGTTTTTTCCCAGCCCCCGCCAAATAATTTTGCAATACCAAGCGCCCCTGCAATTGCCAGACCCGCTACAATCCCGATCGGTCCAAGGGCTGCTGCCCCAATCGCAATGCCGCCCCCTGCACCAGCTATAAATGCCAGGCTTCCTAACGCCCATGCTGCTTCACCCAGGATATATGCACCCAGGCCGCCAATAATACCTATTTTAGCCAATGCATTCGCAAATGCAAAGCCCGCATCAAAATCCAAATCAAGAGAAAACTTATCAAAAATGACTCTTATCCCTTTCTCAAATTGGCTTACATAATCCTTTGTGGCTTCTGATACTTGTGCAGACTTGCTGTTTAAAATAGATTCACATTTATTTTGCAGTTCATCCTGCAGCCATCCTGCAAAACATTCCACATCCTCTTTTTTGTTTTGGATCTTTCTATCTTTGATCAACTGGACAATGGAATCTACTGTTAATTTCCCAGCACTGTATTTCTTAAACTCATTTTTTGATTCCTCCGACATTCTATGGATCAAACCCAGTATCTCCCGTTCTTTTGACTCTTTTTCGCGGATACGGTTTAACTCATTGCCCTCAATCCCTTCCCTCACACGCACATATTTATCCCTGTCCGCAATCATCCCTTCATATTTCGCAATCTCTGCCTGCAGCGTCGGTTTCCTTTTTTCCACATACTCCCGCACAAACTCTTTTGCCCTCTCATGAATAATATCGGGCAGCAGTTCAAGTATGCTCTTTAACTGGCTGTTAAATTGCTTGCACAAATTTGGAATGTCTGTTGTATAGGTGAAAAATCTTGTTGGAAGAATATCTTCTCCATAATTACAGTATCCCGATAAGCCCTCCCTTTTTTTCCAATAATCCCCTCCTAATGTTCTGTAAAAATATTCATATTGTTTCAAGAGTATCTCGCTTAGCTGCTTTCCATTCCCATATCCTACCGTATGGGCCTGGGATGCTACAATAAATAGGTTGGATAATGGTTTTACGTTATTTTTTCCTTTCTGTTCCCACACGGGAAGATTCTTGATGTTTTCCTTCAAATAATTCATATCTTCTGCTTTTAGGAAACCATTTGCCAGCGAAAGATAAATTAGAATATCCGTCCTTTGTGCTGCCTTAAACGTGATGGAATCATCGCTCTCCCGCTCTGTCCCATACCCCGGCAAATCCACAATATCGCAATCCAAAAGAATCTTTGCATCTAAGAAAACTACCGCCGATCCAGCTGTCTGTTTCGCCCTCTGCCCTGTTTCCCCCTGCCTGGTTCCAAAATTATGCAGAATTTCCACGCCGCCCTGGGCAATCCGCCACTTTTCGCAGTATTCTTTATCATACAGCTTTTTTACATTCCATAGATCTTCACCGTCCATATGGCTGGCAAACACCCACGCATCATCCTTTATAAAATCCGGCCTGTCTTTGATATGTTTTATGTACACGGCAATAGACGTTGTCGGCGTCCATGCCGTCGGCATTTTTTCCATGCCAATCAGTGCATTAATTAACGTGCTCTTTCCTGTATCTGATCTTCCGACGATAGAAATGCTTGGCTTTACAAGATTTGCCTCTATCCCATCCTTGAGTCCGTCAATATAGTCCTGTTTCTGCTTATCGGAAAGGTTATACTTTTCCAAAGCGTCTTTTATATAGCCCACAATGCTCTTTTTCGTAAAATCTGCTTTTTCCCAAGTGTTCTTTACTTCAACCGGCTGGGGTTTTTTCTTTTCATATCTGCAAATATCGTCTAAACTCAAACCTGTATTCGCTGCAATTTTTTGTAAAAGCGCTATGCTTAGATCATCAACATTACCACTATCCCATTTTTTAATCTGGCCAATTCCAACGTCAAGCATTTTAGCCATATCTTCCTGGCTTCTCTTTAACTTATCTTCTCTTAATGCCCGAAAATTCATACATTTTCTCCCTCCTGTAAAATAAATTGTCAAGATTTTGTATTATCTCTTCTTTTTGATTTCTCATCATATTACTTTATTAATTCCACATATTCCCCCTGCATCCGAAGCCACATATCAATCCCCTTCCCGAACACTTCCGCCGCGACCGTATACACCCCCTCTTCTTCTTTCAGAACCCTTGCCGTCGGCAGCCTGTCCAAAACCGTATCAATATCCGGCCCAAGATACTGAAACTGAATCTTCCGAATCCTGCCGCCATACATAAACTGAATCCTTTTGCGGAACTCCCCTTCCTCAAACCGGCTGCTGTATGGGATATGGAATCTTTCATCTAAGACCTTCATATCCTTTATCCGGTCAATCCGGTAAATCGTCGGAAAAGAATCATTGATCACCTCAAAATGCTCCCGCACCTTGCCATCTTCGATAAAAGCTGTCAGATAAAAATAATACTCTGAAAACATAATCGCCAGGGGCTTCACCTTTCTCTTCACAAGGGCTTTATCTTTCGTCCGCTGATATTCCATTTCTATGTACCTGCAGTTTATGGCCGCCTGTCCAATCTCCCACAGCTTTTCCAAAAACCTTGTCCTGTGCTTTAGCTCCACATAATGAAACTCCTCATTGCGGATCAGTTCCTGGACCGCTTTCTGGCTGCTTTTCGGAACGCAGCAGGATACGAGCCGGCCAAGTATGTCCGACATCTCCGCTTTCGTAAATGCCCTGCTGTCAAGGAGTATCTTGCAAATTGCAAGAATCTCGCTGTTATTTAACTTTACCTTATAAATCTGCTCCAGACGGTAGCCCTTTTCCACATAGTCGTAGGTGACTGTATTCAGGAATCCCCTCTCTTCCGCATCCTGCTCCAGGAAATTCCGTATATCGTCGATATCCCGCTGGATGCTCCGCAGATCTACCCCATACCGCCCGGCTTCTTCCGCTTTTTTTATCAGGATGCCATCCATCAGTCTTGTATAAATCCCAAGCACACGCTCGATCTTGCTGTATCTGCTGCCAGACATATCCGCCTCCCCGTATCCATCTTATTTTCGTCCGCTCCCAAGGCATAAAGTAAAAAAAATTTCTATCTGCTTCTCATTATAACCAATAGAATAGACAGCATTTGTCACTCTCCATTTTTATATGTCCATTCTTCTAAAAATTTTTCACACTCTCATATCTCCCCTTTTTCATCTTTCTTCGGCGGAATCTAATGTATACATTATATACCTCGTACATAAATTATGCAAGGGAAAAGATTCCGCTATAATGATCAAAAAAACGAGGAGGCTACAGATGTTACGTTTACGGATACTTGAAATCTTAGAAGAACAAAACCACACAAAATACTGGCTGTTTAAACAAATGGATTTAAGCTACCAGAACTTTAACCGTATGGTCATGAACGAAACGTGCTCGATCCGTTTTGAAAACCTTGAAATCCTGAGCAATATTTTAAACTGCCCCGTTGGCGACCTGTTTGAAAAGACAGAAAGCCCGGACGAAACAGGGCTTTTTCCAAAAAACTGAACGGATGTACTAGAAAAACTCTGATACATCCGTCTTTTTTAGGTTGCCAAAATAGTTTCGTCCCGTCTATTCCCGGATGATTTCAGCAAATAACCGGAAGGCAAATTGAAAACCCTTTACAAACCCACTCTCCTCTGCGGCGCAAGCAATCATATAAAGCTCATCCTGGTAATTCCTGTACTCCTGGCTGTCCATCTTCCCTTCCCTGCTTTTTAACAAAACCTCGACTTCATCTTTGATTTCCCGGCTGATTTTGTCCCCATTGTATTCTTTGCAAACAATCATCCTTTGATATAACTCCCTTATCATTTTATGCACGTCCTTTTCAAATTATATTGTTCCTGCAGCAATGCTCAAGTCATTTTCTATTTTTATATCAGATTAACCTGCAGAATGTTCCTTTATTTTATGCCGGCAGCTTCCCTGGCTTATCCTTTGGCCCGTGTAAATAATATTACGGCCTTGCGCATATTTCATCATAAGGCGCCTCTCCCTCAAAGGAATCCACAACTGCGCGCACGGGCTGCCAGATACCGTGCCGGACAGAAAGTCAAACACCTTCTCAATGTCAGAAAGCTTCTGGCTTACGCTGTAACTGTACCGGAATTTGTGGAACATATTGCAGAACAAATCATGGGCGGAAATAAGCGCTTTCCTGTTAATCATCCATGAATTGTTCGTTTTCCAGCCGTTGAGTCAGCCTGTAATCTATCATCCGCCACCTCCGCAAATTATAAAAACTCTATACCTTCACTTATAAAACCATATAACAGCTTCCACCTGCCCTTCTGTCATCATTATCTCATCATACAGGCTTTTGCCTCATTCATCCTGCTCGATCGCTTTTGGCATATATGTCTTTTATGCCAGATCCCACTAGCCCGCATCACAATTTAAACCCATTCCTTTTTCCTGTCAGCCGCATTTCCCATGCAGCAATATGAAAGAAATCCTGTACCATTATTATAACAGACGATATGGACAATATATGTCACTCTCATAAAATTAAATTCATGATGGTCCGTTCACCCTTCTCTGCAGTTAGCCTGTGCTCCATCATCCACCGCCTCCACAAAATATAAAAACTCTGGATCTTCATTTATTAAACCATTTACCAGCAGAAACGCTTCCATTCTAAGATAGTGCATTTTTGCTGCAGTTTTTTATCCACGGCCCCCTGCCGCAAGGTGAGCGCCTTATAAATAAGCAGGGGCATACCATAACTGATACGCCCCAACCATGCAAATTGACTTTATGCTGCTTATTATCACGCCGGAATCATATCAAGGAATTCCTGCTCAGTCAGGACCGGAATCCCAAGCTCCTTTGCTTTCGTCAGCTTGCTTCCCGGCTTCTCACCGCAGATCAGATAGCTTGTCTTCCTGGTAACGGAACTCCCGGCGGTTGCGCCAATGCTGATGATCTTGTCATGGATGCCGTTGCGTGTAAAATGCTCCAGCTTACCTGTAGCCACAATCGTGCATCCTGTAAACGGATTGCCCTTTGTACTGTTATTTTTCTTTGCCATAGCAATATCCTCCATTTTCTTAATATGAACTTCCTTCTGTAATGTTTTCCAATGTTTCAGCTTCCCATAATCATGGAACCAGTTCCAAATGTTTTGGCACATTGCATCCCCAAAATCCGGAAGGGATGTAAAATCGAAACAGTCCACCGCCGCTTTTGCAAATTCCTGCAGGTCCCCGTGGAAATACTGCTCCAATGCCCTGCCCGCCGTCCTCCCGATCATGGGGATATCCATTGCCACCACATACCTTGCAAATGTGGTATTGCGGCTCTTCTCAACGGAATCCACGATTTTTTGATAGGACTTCTCGCCGAAGCCTTCCATCTGCACAATCTCACTCCTGTAACGGTCCAGATGGTAGAAGTCATGGAATGTCTTCAGGAATCCTTCTTTCATAAATCTCTCTATGGCAGCCTCTGAAATCCCCGATATATCCATTTGATGTTGTATCATTTTAGTTGACACCTCAAACGCAAGGAATTGATGTATAATCAAAGAGAAATAAGGAGGCAACTAAAATGGCAAAAGAACAACGGAAATATGACATGGAGTACAAAATTCAGGCAGTAAAGCTGGCAAAGGAAATTGGAGGGGCAAAAGCGGCTGCTGAATTAGGAATCCCTGAAAACACCTTGTATGCATGGATGAAAGCCGCAAGGGAGGGACGGCTGGATACCGGCCCTGGCTCACACACGCCACAGACGGCAATGAATCTCGCTGAAGAACTGGCTCTCCTGCGCAGACAGGTCAAAGCGCAGGAAAAAGAAATACGCCGCCTGAAAGAAGAAAATGAATTTCTTGAGGAAGCA
>OFFP01000600.1_pt1 | contig 29188 bp, 23 predicted proteins | sample 1521431 | NCBI WGS metagenome assembly OFFP01 (sample SAMEA3504104, study PRJEB24116) | mouse gut metagenome | biome: mouse gut; feature: mouse-associated habitat; material: faeces | place: Denmark | collected 2011
GGCAAAGCCGTAAATCATGTAGATCAGGATTTCCTTTCCCAGGTTCCCAAGCAGCATGGCTGCGGTCCAGGGCTGTTGACAGAGAATCCATGCCCCGTCGTATAAAATGCCGCCGCAGAAACCGATCACCATACTCATCAGCGCTATGCTCCCGATTTTTGCCATGATTATCTGGATTCTTCTGCTTCTGGAGGTAAAAACAAAGGTGGCTGTCTTCAGATCAAATTCTTCCCCCAGGCTCTTTGCCGCCAAAAACATGATCAGAATACTGGAAAAGTTTCCGAAAAAAGCGATTACATTGTGTACCCCAAAGCTCTCCGGAAAGGTATACGCCCCGTATGCCATGCCTCCTCCCATGACCAGTACCATAATCAGTCCCAGTTGGAACTCCCTCTTCTTCCATAATTTTTCGAATTCCAACAATGTAATGTGTATTGTCTTCTTCATAGCTGCGCTCCTCCTTTCGATGTAAACCCATTATAAGACATTTTGTTCCCTGTGACCGTTTCTTTCTTAAATGAGCATAAATCTGTCGTGAGCGTAGAGGGATGTTTGTACCGGCTTTTTAAACCCATAGGAAAAGGCCCCGCTTTCCTTACAGAAACCGAAGCCATTTCTCGCCATCATAATCCTTTCATACTGTCAGAAATCTACTTCCTGAATCATCCCATGCAGTTTCTGGAGAGAATGTACCTCGCCGTTTCCCGCCTTCTGCACCTGGAGAATTCCCTCCACAGTGGCGGCTGCTGCGGCAATGGTCGTCATATAGGGTATCTTCGCCTTAATTGCCGCCTTTCGCAGATAGCTGTCATCATATTCGCTTTCGTCTCCCACAGGGGAATTGATAATCAAATCCACCTCTCCGTTGGTAATCAGATCCAACAGATTCGGCCTTCCCTCATAAAGCTTTTTCACCAACTTTGCCTCAATGCCGGCTTCCCGAAGCAACGCGCAGGTACTTCCTGTGGCCAGTATCTGGAAGCCTGCCCTCTGGAAGGCTTCACCCACTTCCACAACCTCCCCTTTGTCCCTGCGGTTTACGCTGATAAGCACGGTGCCGCTTAAGGGCAGTTTTGTCTGTGTTGCCTCCTGTGCCTTGAAGAAAGCTTCCCCTACCGTGGCGGACAAGCCCAGAACCTCTCCGGTGGAACGCATTTCCGGTCCCAGAAGGGGATCTACCTCCGGGAACATGTTGAAGGGGAAAACCGCCTCCTTTACCCCATAGTAAGGAATAACCCGTTCCTTCAGCCCCGGCACAGGTGAGGGCCTTCCCGTAATATCCGCCGTAATAATCTCTGTTGCAAGGGGCACCATTCGGATATTACACACCTTGGATACCAGCGGAACGGTTCGCGATGCCCTGGGATTTGCCTCCAGTACATACACCCTGCCGTTCTCAATGGCATACTGCATATTCATCAGTCCCTGCACATGCATCTCCTCGGCAATCTTCCTGGTGTACTCCTTAATCGTGGCCACATTTTCCTCTGAAATATGCCTGGAAGGAATGATGCACGCGGAATCACCGGAATGAATGCCGGCAAGTTCAATGTGTTCCATGACGGCAGGCACAAACGCATGGGTGCCGTCACTGATGGCATCCGCCTCACATTCGGTTGCATGATGTAAAAAACGGTCTATCAGAATAGGTCGGTCAGGCGTTACACCCACCGCAGCCTTCATATAATCGGTCAGGCTGGCATCATGGTACACCACCTCCATGCCACGCCCGCCCAGCACATAGGAGGGACGCACCATCACAGGATACCCTATCCTGTGTGCAATCTCCAGCGCCTCGTCCACAGTGGTTGCCATACCGGACTCCGGCATGGGAATCCCCAGCTTATCCATCATAGCGCGGAACAGATCCCTGTCCTCCGCCAGATCGATCACAGACGGAGCCGTGCCCAGAATACGTACGCCGTTTTTCTCCAAATCTGCCGCCAGATTTAACGGTGTCTGTCCGCCGAACTGGGCAATGACGCCCACCGGCTGCTCCTTTTTGTAAATGCTCAGCACATCCTCCAGCGTCAGCGGCTCAAAATAAAGCTTGTCCGAAGTATCATAATCCGTGGACACCGTCTCGGGATTACAGTTGACAATAATCGTCTCAAAGCCCAGCTTCTTCAGCGCCATGGACGCATGGACACAGCAATAGTCAAATTCAATGCCCTGCCCTATGCGGTTGGGTCCGCCCCCCAATATCATGACCTTCGGCTTATCGCTGCGGACTGTATTTTTATCCGGGGCATTATACGTGGAATAATAATAAGCACTGTCCGGTGTGCCGCTCACATGGACCCCTTCCCAGGCTTCCTCCACTCCCAATGCAATACGGCGGTCTCTGATTACCTGCTCAGGTACCTCCAGCAGCAGGCTCAGATATTTGTCCGAAAAGCCGTCCCTCTTGGCCTGTGCCAGTTGTTCGTCGGCCGGAAGCACCCCTCTGCCTTTCACAAGCTCCAGTTCCTCCTCTGCCAGTTCCTGCATTTGCCGGATAAACCATTTCTTCACATGGGTTATCTCGTGAATTTCATCCACGGAGGCCCCCTTTTTCAGTGCCTCGTACATGACAAAATGCCGCTCGCTGGAAGGGGTAATCAGCATCCGCAGCAGCTGTTCCCTGGATTTCTGCTCCAAATTCGGAACCTGCCCCAGGCCGTACCTGCCGGTTTCCAGGGAACGGATTGCCTTCTGAAATGCTTCCTTGTAATTCTTTCCAATGCTCATGACCTCGCCTACGGCCCGCATCTGGGTACCCAGCCGGTCTTCCACGCCCTTAAACTTTTCAAATGCCCAACGGGCAAACTTAATCACCACATAGTCCCCGCTCGGCACATATTTGTCCAGAGTGCCGTATTTTCCGCAGGGAATATCCTTCAGCGTCAACCCGGAAGCAAGCATGGCGCTCACCAGCGCAATGGGAAATCCCGTAGCTTTGGACGCAAGCGCAGAAGAACGGGATGTCCTGGGGTTAATCTCTATGACGATAATCCTGTCACTCACCGGGTCATGGGCAAACTGTACATTGGTTCCGCCGATAACCTGCACGGATTCCACAATGCGGTAAGCCTGCTCCTGGAGGCGTTTCTGCAATTCTTCGGAAATTGTCAGCATGGGCGCGGCACAGAAGGAATCCCCCGTATGCACTCCCAGGGGGTCTATATTCTCGATGAAGCAGACAGTAATCATATTGCCCTCCGCATCGCGTACCACTTCCAGTTCCAGCTCTTCCCATCCCAGAATAGACTCCTCCACGAGGACCTGTCCCACCAGGGAAGCCTGCAGCCCCCTTGTACAGACAGTGCGCAGTTCATCCCGATTGTATACCAGGCCGCCTCCTGCGCCGCCCATGGTATAAGCAGGCCGCAAAACCACCGGATATCCCAGTTTATCCGCTATCTGCAGCCCCTCCTCCACAGTGTAGGCCACCTCGCTCCTGGCCATCTCTATCCCCAGTGCATTCATGGCTTTTTTAAATTCTATCCTGTCTTCACCGCGCTCAATGGCATCCACTTGAACGCCGATTACCTTAACATTATATTTCTCCAAAATACCCGCGCCGGCAAGCTCGGAGCAAAGATTCAGCCCCGACTGCCCTCCCAGGTTTGGCAACAGCGCATCCGGACGTTCCTTCGCAATAATCTGCTCCAGCCGCTCCCTGTTCAATGGCTCAATATAAGTAACATCTGCCATCTCCGGGTCGGTCATAATCGTAGCGGGATTGGAATTCACCAATACAATCTCATACCCCAGCTTCCTCAGTGCCTTACAGGCCTGGGTACCGGAATAGTCAAATTCGCAGGCCTGGCCTATTATAATAGGACCGGATCCTATAATCAGTACTTTATGAATATCGGTTCTCTGTGACATGTAATAACCTCCTGATTGTTTTGTATCCCCGTCCTGCGGCAAAGCCTCTGCAGACGTTGTTTTATTTTACCATAACCTGGACGGTTTTACAAATACTGATTTTTATTCCACAGCGTTACATCACAAAACAGCACTGACAATACCGCGCTCTAAAGCAAAGCCGCCTACTGCCTAACAGAAAAAATCCCTTGCCCGGACCGACGCTTTCTACTAAGAAAGCATGTGCCGGCCCGGGTGGGATTTATTCACTTACTTTATGGCTTTTAGTTTGGTTCTTTGCCGTCCTCAGGTATGCGGAAACTTCTTCCGTCTCAAGATGAGAGCTGCCGCGATTCCAAGAATTACGAATACTGCCCCTCCTGCTATTGCAAGAGTCCCTGTCATATCAGAAGTTTCCCCATTCCCCGTCTTGGGTGATACAGGCACTTCTGCTTTATTGTCATTCTTCGGCTGCTGTGGTACAGATGCTTCCTCATTATTGTCATCCTCCGGCTGCTCCGGTACAGGTGTCGGCTCTGCTTTTTCTTCACCAACATATATCACATATTGTGACGCATGCTCAAACTCGAACTGCGCAATTCCATCCGTGTCTATCACAACGGCTCCCTGTTCCTCCAGTTCCCCCGTTGCCTCATTATAGTAGAACAGCGTTGCATGCTTGCCCGCATTTGCCGTGCCCATAGGGAAGTTCAGCTGTACTTTACCCTGGAATGTTCCATTATGGGCCAGCACGACAACCTTGAAGGGAGCTGCTTCTCCCATACTGCCAAGCAGAGCTTCCGGTATCGTCCCCACAGCGTTTGGTTCGCCATATTCGATATCCAGCTTGATGTCCTCACGCTGCTCTGATGCAAGATCATTTCCGTTTACGATCCAGGTAATATTGTTTTCCAATGTTATCTCTATTGTGATATCTTTTCCAGTGATAGCCGCCTGCACATCCGCTGAAAGAATATTACCTGTTGAGTCTGCGCTGGCCTTAATGGTTGTTCCCTCGCTCTCACGCTGCACTGTTTCAAGAAGCTTATCCATTGTAGTCTCCACAGGTACTCCAGGCTCTGGTGTATCCGTCGGTGTCGGCTCATCCGTCGGTGTCGGCTCCTCTGTCGGTGTCGGCTCCTCTGTCGGTGTCGGCTCATCCGTCGGTGTCGGCTCCTTTGTCGGATCTGGTCCGTCTGTCGGATCTGGTCCATCTGTCGGCTCTGGCTCCTCTGTCGGATTTGGTCCGTCTGTCGGATTTGGTCCGTCTGTCGGATCTGGTCCGTCTGTCGGATCTGGTCCGTCTGTCGGATCTGGTCCGTCTGTCGGCTCTGGTCCGTCTGTCGGATCTGGTCCGTCTGTCGGATCTGGTCCATCTGTCGGATCTGGTCCGTCTGTCGGATCTGGTCCATCTGTCGGCTCTGGTCCATCTGTCGGATCTGGTCCATCTGTCGGATCTGGTCCATCTGTCGGCTCTGGCGTCTCTGTCGGATCTGGTCCGTCTGTCGGATCTGGCTCTTCTGTCGGATCTGGCGTCTCTGTCGGCTCTGGTCCGTCTGTCGGATTCGGCTCATCGGTTGGTGTCGGCTCCTCTGTCGGCTCTGGCGTCTCTGTCGGATCTGGTCCGTCTGTCGGCTCTGGCGTCTCTGTCGGCTCTGGTCCGTCTGTCGGCTCTGGTGTCTCTGTCGGCTCTGGTCCGTCTGTCGGCTCTGGCGTCTCTGTCGGCTCTGGTGTCGCATACATAACCTTCACCATGGCAGAACCGCTCTTGGAAGGATCTTCCGCTGAAAAAGCAGTCACTGTCATTTCCTCTGCAGCCTCGCCAGTTCCCAGGAACAGCTGTCCGTTTCCAATCAAAGTCTCGTTGCTGGTATTACCGGAGATGGTCCAAATCACCTCCTGATTGTTCGTCCCTTCCACAAGCGCTGTAAACTGGCCCTTCTGGCCGGGATTTCCATCCACTTCCAATACCTCCGGCGTAATGGATACCGTAATTCCCGAATCCGCATCCGCGGTTCCGAAAAGTTCTATCTCATAAATTCTTACTGTATCCGGTCCGTTCCACCAGTTGTCATCTCCGTCAGTCACAACGAAGCGCAGGACCCGAACCTTGCCGTCTGCAGAAATTGCATCATCCGTCACATCTTCTTCATTTTGTGTATAGCCCTTAATGGTTTTCCAATTGCTATCCTCCTCCATGGCGGCTCTTTGCCCAGCCTCGTCCATCATCAGGAAAGCAGCCTCGGGAACCTTTTCAGTGTCCAGTACCTGAAGTTCAAAATCATTTGTGTTAAAACGATTATCTTCACCGACCGCGCCGGCATGGGTAACCTTCAATCGCTCCAGCTCTGATGGCGTAGCCAGCTGGAACACAAGCCAATTGGCCGTCTCCTCACTGCACCATTTTGTCTCATAGTCACCGTCAAAGGCTTTCTCCGGTCCCTCATTTTCAATGGTCCCCTTATCAGATTTCACCCCCAGAACCTGTGCATTCCCGGATACAAGCTGAGCCGGCATCCCATACAGCTCAACTTCATACAAGCGCACGCAGGCTCCCCAGCCTGTAGTATCAGTCTTACTGATGTTAAGTTTGAAGATACGCCCTGTCACAGCTCCTAGGTCATCTGTGGTGACATCATCCTTGTTGCCGGTACGCTGCGCCAGCGGCTTCCAATAAGTGTTATCCGCCAGCAATGTATTTCTATCAGCCTCCGTCTTCGCAAGCAACTCTTCCACGGTAATCTTGCTGGTGTCCAAAGTATAGAACTCATATGCCGCCGTATTGATTGTACCCGCCGGCGTCTCGGCATTTGATCCGGCATGGAATAGCTTCAACTGAGTAACATCTCTGTCCTTGCCAATATCAAACGCCACCCACTTATTGTCGCCATCCACACACCATTTTCCTGTAGCGGCATCCGTAAAGTTCCTGTCAAACAGCTTGTCAGGTCCCGATGTTGCATTGGCGCCGTTGGTAGCAATCACCACAGCTCCGTCAGAATAGCGCACATACTCTCCGTCTTCCCTGTTTATTACAATCGCTACGGCGCTTCCCGAGAAGTTCTTATCCGCCACAGATGTAGCCTTGATGGTCAGCCTCTCCGCCGTTTCGTCCGCCGCAACACGCAGCACGCCTTCTGTTAGAGTGGTTTCGTCGCTGGTATTGCCGGCCAGCTCCCAAATCACCTTCTGGCTGGGTTCCTGCTGTGCCGCTGCGCCGACGACCTTAGCTGTAAATGTAACGCTGTTGCCCTTTTCTACTTCCTGCTCCGCCGGACTGACCGTCACTCCGGTAATTTCAACCTTCACCTCCAGCTGCCGCACAGCTGCTTCCAGTGCAATCCGGAGCTGCTCTATCTCATACGCGCTGCAGTTCTTGCCTTCCACCGCAGCCCTGGCTGCATCCAGCGCCGCCTTAAAGACCTGGTAGCTGGCTTCCGTGTACTTCTCTTCCGGATATGCGGACTCAAACTGGTCGCATAACTCAGCCAGACGCTGAGCGTGATTCACGAACCGCAGCCCTGCATATGCTTTGGCTAATTCCGCACGTGCCGTCTCCGCTTCAGCAGCAGTAGGCGTTCCGGCAGCCACCGTCCTGGCTGCGGACAATTTCTCTGCAAACACTGCCCATGTCTCAGCTGTGCAGTCTTCCTCACGGATTTCCTCACATTTTCTAATCAGTTCCTTCAGCCCTGTCAGGTCCGCAGTCAAGGCCATGGGATCCTCATACTCCTTCGTCAGGCGATCAGAATCCACCTTGCCTTCCTTATGTACTTCATAATATACTTTACCTCCCCCTGCTTCCAACGGCACACGCTCCAACCGAATCACGCCGTTTTTGGCCGGGACGGAATGAAGAATCGGATAATCGGCGTTCTCAGACGCAAATATCTTGATCTCGGAGCCATCCTCCAATCCGGTAGCCGTCATAACCGCATACTGTTTGCGTAGCTGATTACCGGCGGTCGTGCGCACCAAGGTCACATTGTCAGGAGATTTTGCAACTTCCCGCCCGTCTCCGGGTTCCGGTGCATAATAAACGCTTGCGCGCCTGGTACTTAAAACCACCCCGCTGGAAGCGTCCAGAACGTCATAATACAGGCGGCCGCCCTCCGGATTCAGATCCAGGCCGGAGAATCTGGCAATTCCCACACCCAGCTGCTTATAAGCTTCATCCGGCTGCACAGCTTTCTCCACTGCAATCGGCTCTGTGCTGTCCAGGCTGTCAAACAGTCTCACTTTTCCCGTGTCCTCATGGAATACGCCGTTATGATCGCCATAGGTTCCGGAAGAATATTTCATAGGAACATTATTTACCACAACCGTATCGTTTGCACCCTCGCGGTTTTTCACCGTCACATTCCTGGGATATGGCGAAGCGCTGTTGCTCATTCCCGGAAATCCCTTCTCAAAAATCTGGAATTCATAGATCCGGATTGCGTGCCAGGCCGAATTGTCGCTCTTCGTCACATTCAATTTCAGGTAACGCGCCGTGATAGGCTCATCCAGAACTCTGTCCGTGATATCCAGCTTATTATTTGTCACCGTATCCGCCACTGTAAAGTCCATATTCCTGACTCGGGCACGTTCTTTTTCATTATCCCCTGTAATCAGAGGCTCTCCGTCATCCGCAGCATACTGCAGGTCAAAGTCCACCGTATTCATGTCAGGACTCTCACCCGCCCCCGGACAGTTTGCATGCCAGACTACCCAGCGCTCGAATGTCTTGTCTTCACCCAAGTCGATAACCGCATAAGCCCTTGTTGAAGTGGTACACCATTTACTGTTGGAGATAACGCCGTCCACCAGCAAATGCACAGAACCGTCATCGGTAGCTGCTACGCTGGCGACTGCGGGACATTTCAGGGCAAGGTTTGGTCCCTCATCCCATGCGTCAATAAAGCCGTTCTCCACCAATGCGGGCCATTCAATGGTGAATCGGGTCGCTTCCCCTTTGACACCATTCTCGGAATAGGGGATGACTTCAAATTTACAGGTGTCCTCCGCCCCATCCCTGTTAAGGCTTCCCAAGTAAAAGGCTGTATTGGGGGTAGCACCTATGAATTCCCGGCTTCCATCCTCGTGCGTACGGAAAATCCGGTACATAAATGCATTGTCCGCCTTGTCCCAATATACCCTTGCCTCCATAACCTTGTCCGTAGGATAAATCACCTCGTCCAGCGTCACATCGGAAACAGTCCCCGGAGCGCTCTCATCCGTAGTAAATCCCATCTGCCCTACGTTGATAGCATAATCCGCCACTCCGTCCGGAGCCTCAAACCGCAAGGAAATCGCGATGGCCGTCTTGCCCGCATCCTCCCCGAACCCATCGATAGAGGCTGTGGACCAGCTTCCGCCTGCATTCACATTCAAAGGATAGAACTTAAAATTCTCTTCGTCATAAGTATCCCCGAAGCACAGACCCAAGGAGACATTCACCCCCTCCTTCGGTGTCTTATAAATCATATTAAATTTGCTTGCCGATGTAAGCGTAAGCTGCGAGCTGTACAGCTTCACATGGTTCGCTTTCCCCGCATCCATGGAGCCATAGAATTTCAGGGAAGATCCCGCATACCAGGCGTCATCCAGATCAACCTTGGCAGAAAGCTTCTGGCCGTCGGAATCAATGAGCCACCGCCAGGTAGGCAGCACATCCGTCAGGGAACGGTTATACCATCCGTTTTCCTTGCCCACCACTACGCCGTTCTCATAGAACTTATAACCGTTTCCGGTGGTAAAATTCGTCACAAAGTCCGTGCCGATCACCGGCGTACGGTCAGCCACCAGATTGGCAAAGCCGCAGAATTCATTCTCCGGACGATAGTCAGAAGAAGGGTCATAGGTAGGTCCTACCCACAGCCTCTGATCCTCATCATTCAGGAAGTCATCCGAACTGACGGCGGAAGTCAGGGAACATGTGGGCGCCAGGATACCCAGGCTGCACTTCAGAATACCGTTCGCGTCAAGCCTCGTCTGGTATCTGCCGCCCTTGGCATTCCCGGACATAGGCCAGTATTCCCAGGTGGAATGGATATTCCAAGGATCCACGCCGCACTCTCTGGCTGCCTGGATCGTGCTGTCTACATTGCCGCCGCCTCCCATATCCAGCCACCACTCGTCGGTAATCCGGGTATCCCCGTTCTGCATCCAGCTATTGATTTGTCCGGTACCCAGAGTTCCCGCACCATTGTACCAGGCTATGGTAAAATTATCCGGCTTGTGTTCCTGCAGGTAAACCAGGAACTCCTTAAAACCCGCAACGCCTGTTCCGGATTCCGCATTGAAGATATAGCCGTCAAATCCATAGTACTGCGCAATCTCTATCAGCTTATCCGCCGCCGGATAGCTGCCGTCTGCTTTTTTCTCTACCATTTCACGGACAAATTGGTTCCCGTAGGTGTTGTCCCCCCATGGCAGAAAGATTGTTCCGGTAGCAGGCACACCATTGCGGTGAGCAGAATCAATGACCTCCGGGGACGGAATCGCGATAGGGCCTTCACCGGAAGAACCCCCCCAGAAATTATAGGTGTCTACATACTGGAAATTGTTAAATGCATATACGAAATCTCCGTCTCCGCCCTGGGATGGCGCCTGACTCGCTCTGGCATTGGCCATTGCAAGGGGATACACCTTTGCGTCCCTGGACGCCAGCGGATTGACGTTCGGACCCATCCAACGCTCCCGCAACGGAATTGAGCCGCGGTTATAGCGGGCATCCGGGTCATTGTCCGGACTCCAGTTCTTCAGCTCATCAATCTGGAAACAGCTCCCATAAGGCTGCAGCGTCTCATTCCTGTAGTAATACTCATTGGAAATCTCCAGCGGCTCAGGCCAATAGCCCAATGTTGCTCCGGCGGCTTCCACCTTCCCCACGCCGCCATACTGCGGTACGATGATAGCCGCGGCACAGAGCATTGACAACAGCCTTAAGCGCTTCTTCTTTGCCGTTTGTTTCTTTTTTGCCATACAATTTCTCCTTTTAATTCTTCGTCCTGTTCCTGATACCATTCCAGAAAAAACAGGAGCGGTTCCGCTTCCGCAACAGCATGCCCCAAAAGGAAACTGGTACTGCTGTTAACAGGAATTATTTCCCTACTCTATGGCTCCTTTTTCATGATCTGCCCTTAGGAACCCAACACTGGATTTGCCCGGGCGAACTTATACGCCGTATTGTACTCCTGCAGCAACATCTTCTCCCTCGGCAGTTCCGTGCCCTCATCGGCCTCAGGCATCCGCGCGCGGATTCCCCGGATACGATGTCCGCCGAAGCCGGGCAGGTTTTCCTTCCGCTCCCGGTTCCCCGTCAGCGGAATTGAATCCGCAGCGGAAACCTTCCACGACGGGACACAAAACATGGTTACCGCAAGCGCTCCCGCCAGCTCACGTCTGACAGACTTCTGTTTCATCAATACTGTACCTCCTTCCCTCTTGCCATTTTGCCAGAATATCTGCGCCTGTTTCCATATGGATTTCAGCATTCCGCCATTTGAATCCATGTGTTTCGCAGCAAAGCAACCGGCAAATCGGGCAATATCCAGTTTTAAATGTCTATATTGCCTATTGACAAATCGACAGTTGTACTTTCATATTATACTTTTATACAACTGCCGGAAAGTCCCCAAAAGGATTTTTATAATATACAAAGGAATACCCCGGGCTGAAGTCATAAGGCAAATTTTCGGATTTATTTAAAAATAATTTAGATTTATAGGGACATGTTATTCAGAAAACGGAACTATACTAAACAGAGTAAATGGCAAGGTTTCTTCGGAAATCGCCTGTGTAAACGAAAAAACAATGGAGGAAAAATATGGACATCGCATGCAGAGAACAGACAATCAGCAAACAGACGGAAAAATATAAAAAGCTGGCAACTATCGGACTGACAGCGGCATGTATGGCCTTTGCGGCAGTTCTGCTGAAGGCTTATATGGACGGAAACTTTGACTCCGTGGACACATTTCAGAAATATGTGACGGGCTTCGGCCTGATTGCGCCGCTTTTCCTTGTGGCCTTCCAGGCACTTCAGGTTATTCTGCCCATACTGCCCGGGCTTCTGGGATGCGTGGCAGGAACGCTTATGTTCGGCTGTATGGGGGGCTTCTGGTGTAACTATATCGGCATATCCGCCGGTTCCATTATTGCATTTCTGCTGGCCAGAAAATACGGCCAGGGCCTGGTCAGCAGAATGTTTCCGGAAGAAAAATATGAAAAGTGGGCAATATGGGCAGCAAAGAGTAAATTCTACACGGTAATACTGTTTCTGGGAATGGTGCTTCCGCTGTTTCCCGATGATTATTTCTGCTATTTTACCGGAATCACAAAAATGAGTACACGTAAATTTGTTGCCATCATTCTGCTCGGGAAGCCGTGGTGTATTCTGGCTTACTGCATTATGACATCCATGGCAGCCGGCTGAGCAGGGGCATTGCCGTAAAAATTATACTGCGCACTTTTGTCACTGCAAAAAAGCTGTCCCTGCTCTATTGATACCACTGCCGCTGCAGCTCATACATTGTCCGATATTCACCCTCAACCGCAATCAGGTCATCGTGGCTGCCATCCTGCACAATACGCCCATCCTTAATCACAAGAATCCTGTCCGCAATCTGAGCGGAAGCCAGCCGGTGGGTCACAATAACGGAAGTGCAATTGCGCGACAGTTTACCAAATTCCTCATATAGGTACTTCTCTTCCAGAGCATCTATGGCAGCCGTAGGTTCGTCCAAAATCAACAGGCTGTTGCTCCTGTACATGCCTCTTGCAATTGCGATTCTCTGCCACTGTCCTCCGGAAACCTCTGCCCCTCCGAATTCTCTTCCCAGCATGCCGCCCATCCCGCCTGCCCATCCTGGGACTACGCCTGCGTCTTCGCAGACCTGATGCAGCTTTTCTTCAGAATGATGGCTACTCATGTCACTGATTCTGATATTCTCACCCAGAGTCATGCTGTAACGGCAGAACTTCTGAAAAACGGAAGATATTCCGTTTACGATTCGTCCTGTGCCGCCCTGGACCTCTCCATGAGAAACCGTTCCCTTTGCAGGGGCATATAATCCCCCGATTATATTGCAAAGCGTACTCTTTCCGCTTCCGTTTTCTCCCACCAGGGCAACGGTCTGTCCCCAGGGAATCCGCAGATTGATATCCGAAAGCACAAATTTTTCCTTTCCTGTCTCCGGCTGTGGATAGGCAAAAAATACATGCTCCAGTCGTATCTCAAATTTTTCGTGCAATTCGATCTGCCGGGGTTCTTCCTTCTCTTCCTGTATAAAGGCAAGATAGTTCTTTACCGTGGCCATATTTTCTATGGCGATTGCCAGACGCTCGGAGATCACTTCATCCATGAAGCCGTAAAACTCACGAAGCGCGGCAAAAACTGCGGCAAACGCGCCCACGGAAATGACGTCATTTAGAACATAATAGACCAACATCCCGATAATGACCCCATAGGCAGACACGGTTAAAACGTTAATATAAAAGTTGATTTTTTCTTTGCGCAGCTGCATGCGAAAATGGAGTTGGTTCAGCTTCTTTAACATTTGATTATACCTGTCAAAAAAGCTGCTGCCGCATCCCCACAGGCGGGTTTCCTTATAATATTCCTTTCCGATGATGCAGTCCGCATAATAGTCCGCCTTTCTCCGGACGGGAGCGGCCTCATTCTCCAGATGTTCAAAGGATATCATATGAAGCAGCCTGGCTATCACATTGGGGATAAAAATAATCACTGTGCTGATGCTGAGAACCGGCGCCAGAGAAAACAGATACCAGCTCATCATCAAAAAATAAAAGACATAGAAAAACACAATGTCCAAAATGGTAGCGCTTACCCAGAACACCCCTTCAGACCCCCGGACCGCTTTGTTGATTTGATCCAACTCTTCTGCATATTCAAAAGCAATTGCCTGTTTCCTGTCAATCGTCCTGAATAAGATCTTATTTGTCTCTTTTGTCACTTTTCGATTCAGGATCTGCCCGTAACAGTTTGCAACGCCGTTCATGGTCTGGGCAAAGGCGTATGCGGCTCCCAACAGCAATATCCTGATGACAAGCCGTGAAATGTCCCCCTGGTTTTGCGAAATTCCGTCAAAGAAATATTGTACGCTCATCACCTGCAAAACCCAGGATACCCCGTGCAGCATCTGTAATACCGAATAGAAAATAACGCTTTGGGGATATAAACTGTACAAAAGCCTTATTCCCACAAAATTAAGGTAAACGAAGTTTTTATGTCTCATACCAACACCTCTGACTTTCGAACATCTCCCTATACAACCCGTTTTTCAACTGCATTAACGTTTTATGGGTTCCCTGCTCCACAATCCTTTTTTGGTCTAACACCAGAATCTCATCTGCCATGCGCGCAGCGCCCAATCTGTGGGTAATCAAAATCGTAAGTTTGTCCATGGAAGGCCCGTCTTTAACGGAGGGACTTTCTTCAATGGAAGGACTTTCTTTAATGGAAAGACCGTCTTCAATGGAAGGACTTTCTTTAATGGAAAGACCGTCTTCAATAGAATGCCCTCCTTCCATTATGGCCTGCCGGAACAGCTCATACACCTTTGCTTCTCCCTTGGGATCCAAGGCTGCGGTAGGCTCGTCCAGGATATTGATGGGAGCTTCGCTGTATAAAAGCCTTGCAATTGCCAGTTTCTGCCACTGGCCGCCGGACAGATCCACGCCATCCCTGTCCAATTTTCCCAGGTTGCTGTCCGGCCCATGGGGCAGTTCACGCACACAGGATTCCAGTTCCAGCTTTTTTATAATCTGCGCAAACAATTGGGTATTGGGATGTGCCGCTTCCTCATTCATCGTGCCGTTTCCCACTAAAATATTTTCCCGAAACGACATGGCATATCGGGCAAAATCCTGAAACACTACGGAAAACATCCACTTCAGCTCTCCATATCGGTATTCCCGCAAGTCCTTTCCGTTGATGAGAATCTGTCCCTGGTAATCTTCATACAGTCCGGTGAGCAGCTTCGTCAGAGTGGACTTGCCCGCGCCGTTTTTGCCCACTACCGCATAGCACTTGTTTCCCTGAAGAACAAAGGAGCAGTCCTTCAGCACATAGGTCTCCCTTCCCGGATAGCGGAAAGATACATTTCTGAATTCGATGGTTTCCACCTGAAATCCCGGAATTTTGAGTGGTTCCGCATTGGCGTCCTCTTTTTCCTCCATGCCCAGAAAAACGCTCACATCATGCAAATACGCATTTAAATCCGCTGCGCCCTGCATAATCCCTGCCAGATTCCATGACATGCCCTGAACGAGATTTAAAACGGAAGTTACAAGACCTACATATAGTCCGTTTGACAGCTTTCCGCTGCCTAAAGCGGGAAGCAGGAGCAGCATAATGATGACTGCCAGCATAACCATTGTCAGTGAGCCGCTCTTCATATTGGCATATCTTTTTTTCTCAATGACAGCCTCTTTCTGATTCGCATAATCGCTGAGTCTGTCATATTCCTTTGCTATCTGTTCGGAATAACCAAACATTGTGCGTTCTTTTGCGTGATCCCTGTCTGACAAAATCGCTGCCAGATATTGATACCGCCTTTTGATCTCTACTGCATCTTTTTGCAGGACATAATTCTGCCTGCCGGTTTTATGCGCCAGATAAAAAAGCGGAACGCTCACCAGTAAAATCGCCGCGCCGCTCAGCATGCTGGCCTGCATCACAATGCTCATAAGAGCCACGCATTTTACAATCAACTCAATTCCGTTACAGACTGTTCGGTAACCAGACCAAAAACGATTTTCCACATCTCCGCAGACACGGTATATCAAGGCGCAGGATTCATTATCCTCTATGTACCTGTATTGGAGCAGGGCCTGCTTTTTCATAAACCGGTTCCTCAGCGCGGTTTTTAAATAATTCCGCGCGGATATGTTGATCAGATTCGTGGCAGAGGGGATCATCTGCTTAAAAATCACAATCCCCAGCAATATAATAAGAGGACCCAAAACCATGCGAACTTCCAATCCGCCGCCATAGGCTCCCTCCACGCGGTTCACAAATTCCGCAATTGCAAGTGTCTGGGCCGTTGGCAGAAAGGCATTGATCAGGGCAACCGCCATAAGGTATACTGCATGGAAGGGCATCATTTTCAACATTTCCTGCAGGAATACAAAAATATTGTACTTTGATTTATCTAAATTTCTCATCTTGTTTTTCCTCTGCTGCTGCCTGCCGGACACACCATATCCATGCCTGCCGGTTTCCTTTCAGCTTTCGATAGAACATATCTCATAATAACCCTTAGGTTTTCTGGTATCAAGCAGCATAACAATATATTTGGTGTCTGGAATTTCTCAAATATTTTGGTGAAATCTCTTTTATATGTCAGTACATATCTGATTCATGAATTACTCCATTTGATTGTTATATATAAGGCCGGACAATGGCCAATCCGATAACGGGAAGACAAAACGGAAAAAAACGTAATTTACTTAAAACCGCTCCGCTTGTAATCCATAAAAAGATACCGGAATGCATAAGGCTGATATTCCGCAATACAGTTCATAGGAGCATAATTAGTCCATTTCCAGACTTTCTATAGGATATCCTTATTATACAAAATGCCTCTCCTGTTTACAATAAAATTCCCATGAACTTTTTGTCAGCAGTGCATAAGAGGGAATCTCTTAAATCCGGCAGTGTCACAGCACCCTACTCATAAGTTCTTCAAAATTATGAACGACATCCCCTTTATATGGTACATTTCTACTGTTAAACAGAATTGTATTCATTCCCAGTCTGTTGGCAGCCCCCAGATAACCCCTTCGGTCATCTACATACAGACATTCTGCTGCATCAACTGCCAGTTTCTCAATAGTAAGCCGGAAAATGCGTTCATCTGGTTTTCGAATCTTCAAATCTCCGCTGATACTAATCACGTCAAAGTATTGATTTATATTAAATTTCTCACGCAGATACTTACTCCACCTGCTGGAATCATTAGATATGATGGCTAACTTATACTTATTTCTAACGGCTTTTATGAAATCCAGAAAGCCATCGTTCAGTTTTATGGTATCCAAATAATTCCTTTCGATTTTTTCTAAATCACCCCGGAAGCCCACCGTCGCCCATATCTCCAAAGAAGACCATTCTCCCATATTGGCTTTATTCCATGGTTTGATTATTTCTTCCGGATCAAGCTCAGGAAAAGTCTGCTGAACATATGGAACAAAATCATCTCCCGTCTGTTTCACTATCACGCCATACATATCTAATAGAATAGCTTTCATGCAATCTCTCTCATATTTTTAATTGTTCATATGCCTCTATCCAGTTGTCATGAGGGCATAAAATCATATCGTTTTCAATCATGTATTCCATATATTTGTAACATGCTGCTTCCAGCGATATATCAAGTGCAGCATTGACTTCTTCATAAAAAGGCGGTATGCCTCCTTTGTCCCACGCAAGCTTGTCTGCAATAAACAGCGACATTTCATATTTTGAAGGACTCTTTTTTAATGTAGTATGACATTCTATAGCCGATAATATCTCTTCGTCTGATATATTGAAATATTCTACCGCACATATTTTAGATAGGCGCTGATGGAGCAAAAAAGGATATCTTCTCTCAGCCTCGCAAACCTCCAAACGATTTTCATATGCGTATTTAAGCATATCCTCCGGCTTGATGATCGCGCTGATATCATGCAAAAGCCCTGCGATAACACATTTGTCATGGTCTAAATCATATGTTTTGGAGATAAGCGCATTTCTATCTGCCACATTTGCCACATGAATATATGTTTTGCTTTTTCCGTTAATCAAAAGTATGTTTTTTACATCTGTGCGAATGTCTCCGCTAAGTGGTTCCATTTTTATATAACTAAAATTATCAAATATCATTTTGGTCTCTCCTGCATATATTTTCAACCGTGCTTTACAAAGTTACCAACATCCTTCTTCTTTTCCATATCCAAATTTATGTTTTGTACGCAATATTTTTTTAGCTAATTCCATATCGCATAATCCTAAAATCATAACATCATCTATGACTCTTTCCGCTTCTAATGAATCAAAGTAATAGGCCTCTCTGTCTAAATACACAAACCCGAATTTTTCATACAACTTATGTACGGTCGCTGCCCTCTCCGCAAACAGGCAGGCAATGTCAACTCCTACTTCATATGCCAAATGTAATGACCTTTCAGTCATTTCGCGGGCATACCCTTTTCCACGATATTCAGGCAATATTCCCAACCCGCCAAAACCGCCTAAATGAAATTTTTGACCATCATATTCCGAAAGTCGTTTATATAAATAACTCACTCCAACGATTCTTGTGGCATCCAAAAGTAAATAAGCGCCGAATTCCACAGCTCCAAACATATGTCCTTCATCCTGATTTATTTCAGTGTCGTCAAATCCAAAACATTCTTTATTAACGACATTCAGCATTTCTTGCTGTGCCTGTGTTATTTCGTTTTTAAAGGCGAATCTTATATCCATCCTCTCTTTTATCTTTCAAATTTTTTCCCTGAAAAAATCTTCTGCAAGTATTGCATACATTACCTTGTCAAAGATCCCATTATTGCATTTACATCCCTGACGCAATGTGCCTTCCCACTTCATGCCGGCCTTTTCCTGCATTTTCCCGGAGGCCGGGTTTTCGCCTGCGTGCCATGCATAAATTCGATTCATTCCGACTTCCTGGAAGAAAAATTCGATGACTCTTTTGGTGGCTTCCGTCATAAGGCCCTGATTCCACCATCTCTGCCCGATTTCACATGCCAGTTCCACCTGGCGCAGCTCATCATCTGGATGCATCCCAAAATATCGCCCAATCACTTCACCCGTCTCCTTCAACTGAACCGCCCAACTATAACGGTCACTCTTTTCATAGGCGTTCAGCCAGTTGTTCGTGAACATATTCGCATTCGTCATCACATCCGCAATACAGTTCATAGGCGCATAATTCGTCCATTTCCAGACTTCTTTATCATTCCAGCAATTATAATAAATCTGTTCAAGGTCTTCTTTTTGAAATCGCCGCAATATGAGACGTGGCGTTTCCAGAGATACAGTTCCCTTATGTGTCATTGCTTCCCTCCTGTCGCAGTGGAAATACTACTCCGGGCACGCTCAAAAAGCATGCGGCTGCCGGCGCATGTGTCCGATAACGAAAACGGCTGTTGGTGAGCAAGCTCCCCAACAACCATTCCCGTAACCGCCCGGCTTGTAGCTATAAAAAAATCGGGGTGACAGAATTCGAACACCTTTTCCCGGCTTTTTCAAGCATTTTTACGCGGCTTTATCCCCCTGGAAGTCCAGTCTGAGAACCGATTCGCTGATTTTACCCTTGCAAAAAGTGTCGCCGTAGCGTCGCCGCAAAAAGGGCGGAGCGCTACGGAACGATTCTGCTAGACCTGCTGTAAAACCTGGGATTCAATTTCCTTTCGGTCTTCCTCTGACAACTCCGGGAAATACTCGGCAATCTCGTCTATGTCAATTTTCCCTTTTTGTATCATGAAGATTGCCTTATTCCTCGCCACCTCTTTAGCTGTTTCCTGTTTTATGTCATTCTCAAAAGCTTTGTAAATCTGTTCATCGTCAAATAGTGTCATCAGCATAAGTTCAGTCTTTCTCCACCACAATTTCCGTCACCCATTGAAAAATTTCGTCAGCATACTGCAATGCCTCTCTCATGTCTTTCCTCCAGAAACAACTCATTCGGATATCTTACTGCTACACCATACGGTGTCAGCGCATCAGCATAATCATAGAATTTCTCTTCGATTGAGACCTTGTTTTTAATCTGATTCAGTAAAAATGAAAGGTCATGAAGTTTGGGCATTCCACCTTCTTCTCCAAAATACATAATCAGCGTTTTTATTGCCTTTTCAGCCGCCTGTTGGCAATGATAACAGATAATCTCTAATGGCTTTGGATAATAAGTTGCATCCAGATGTTTCGCTACCCCTAAATCTGCTGCCGCCATTTCATACCACTCTCTGACTTGTTTCGTCATACAAAAGCACTCCTTTTCTGTACACCTCGTTTTCTATAGAGGGAATTTCTTTTCTGGCTTCAAAACGGCTTACGGTTCCTACAACAATATCCACAGGGCGCTGCTTCACTTTGCGGATAGATTTGTATGCTTTTGTTGTTTCTGCAAGAATATCTGATACGGCATCCTGTACGATGATGTAAAAATCAAAATCGCTTTCCTCTGTATAGGTGCTGTCTGCAAAAGAACCAAATAAATAGATTCGGACAGGTAGAAGCTGTTCGACAAAATGGTTTGTCAGTTCCCGGATTTCGCTTGTGGGCATGACCATCAACTCCTTTCCTTTGAATAAAGCGGCTCTTTTTCATGTCTTCTTTTTCTATAGGTTACTTTCATTATACAGAAAGCTTCTCCTGTTTACAATAAAATTCCCATGAAATTTTTGTCAGCAGCGTAAAAGGGGCTGTCGGGAAATGCCAGATTTTAAGCATTTGAGCCTCTGACAGAAACATTCCCACAAAAATCAGTGTTCCATGGACACTGCATTCTTGTGGAAATGTTTTTATTAGATATCCTTTTCTTTGTCGCCATATTTGAAAGCAGCACAAATAAGCCTCTGGCCTATGCAGGACGCGTTTTCCCTATGCAGCAGGTTCCTCAGGCTTCCCTTCAAACTTCCTGATCTTCCCGTGGCGGAACCGGTGGTACTTGTTCAGATTCCGGCCCATGGCGTAAAGCAGAAACTCCTTGTACACTTTTTCCTGGGAACGGTAGTTGAACCTGCGGAAGTCCTCGTTCTCTTTGATGTCTCCGAAATGCCCTTCTGCCTGGATGGACCGGATCTGGCGGTTCAGGATCCCCTTTTCGCTCTGGATGTTCGCATGGGCCTCTTCTTTCAGGTCCTCCCAGCATTCATTGATCTTCATCACCTTGTTCTTTTCCTGGTCTTTCTTCCCGTCATACTTGTAAAGGCATCTGGCTTTGTGGGGACATCCGCCGCAGTCTGCGCATCCATATACCTCTATGGTCTGTTCATAGCCGTCCTGGTGTTTCTTTTCCGTCCGGATGTGGCGCAGCTGTCTCCCGTCATGGCACACATAGCAGGCCTCGTCCTCGAACACCTCTCGTTTCATGTTGTAGTACTTCCCGATGTCTTCCTTATAGGCACGGGTCTTCCTCTTCTCATGGTCCTGCAGCTTGATGTAACCGGTGATGCCTTTCTCTTTCAGGAACAGCAGGTTCTTCTCGCTGCAGTAGCCGCTGTCCGCAGTGACCTCACCCACATGCCTCCCAAAGGTCTCCTTATGCTTCTCCAGCACTGGGATCAAGGTGCTGTAGTCCGTTCGGTCGCTGCTGACATGGCTGTGGATGATGAAGTAGTTCTCTACGGCTATCTGTACGTTGTATGCCGGTTTCAGCTGGCCGTTGAGCATATGGTCCTCTTTCATCCGCATGAAAGTGGCCTCCACATCCGTCTTGGAGTAGCTGTTGCGGCCTTTTCCCATGACCTCGAAGCATTCCTTGTATTTCATCAGCCTCTCCCCGCACTCCTCCAGCTCCTCGTAGAGCTGCTGCAGCTGCGGCTTGTGCTTCCCTTTGCCCGTCACGAATACCGTCCCCTCCCCTTCTGCAATCCTTGACAGGCCGCTTTGCAGCTTCAGGATCTCCATCGGAGAGCAGGAATCGATCTCTATCACTGTATTGTTGGATATCTTCTTATGCCTCGTCAGCTTCCGGGAACGGTTCTTCTCTATCACCTCCCGCACCTTGTCCATCCCTTCGATGATGAACATCTGGGCGTTCCCAAGGCCGTACTTCTCGCCGTATCCGTTCTCTGCAAGGAACAGGTTATATTTCTGGTATAGGGCATCTATGGTGTCCAGCAGCCCTGCCAGGTGGTAGTTGATACTGCCACGCCATACGAAGGTGTACCGGTTGGCGTTCGCCTCCAGTTTGGTCCCGTCTATGAACAGCTCCTTCAGCGTCACCAGCCCCTCCTTTTCCAGACGCCTCAGAAACTGGTAATGCAGATCCTCCAGAATCTCGGGGGTGAGCCTGCTGCCTTTGAATTCATAGAACGCATCCCTTTTAGGCTTCTGTCCCTGGGTGAGCCAGATGAAAGCAAGGTCCCTTCCGCACAGCTCAACGATGCGGTCCACTGCACGGATCCCCCGCATGTTGGCATAGGTGACTACAGCGTACAGCATGATGGGATTGTACCCTTTTCTTCCCTTGTCTGAATATCGGGAGAGCAGTCCCGAATAATCCAATTCCTCCATCACTTTTTTCAGGGTATAGACCGGGTCGGTCTCGGGCAGTCCCAATTCATACAGGCTGAAGTTGATTTTCTGTTGACCGATTTCAAAGAATTCGTTATAATATGTGTTGTTTGGCATAGTTACATTTTAACATGTAACGGAGAAAAGGTGGTTATCGTTAGCCATCTTTTTTTCTCTTTTTTGACTAAAATTTCAGAGGAGGGACAGTGGCTTACATATGTCACTGCCTCTCCTCTGGTTGTGGTGGGCTATCTATTTCCCGACAGCCCCCATTTACTATTGTTGTAAATTATATTTTCTTTTTCCTTATTATTTGTCGCTGTAGTGATCCTTGCATGAAAGAATCGTTGTGTTTCCCCCTGCCGCTCTGTATACAATGCGGTTCTTTTCATCAATATGCCTGCTCCACCAACCTGAAAGATTTCCCGATAACGGCTCCGGATGCCCCATCCCGTCGAACGGGTTTCTCTGAATGTCCTGAATAAGCCTGTTTATCTTTTTTAGTGTCTTTTTGTCTTCCGCCTGCCATCCAATGTATTCCCGCCAGGCCTCATCTTCCCAGAATATTCCCATGCACTACACCTCAATCAGCTCATGTTCTTTCGGAACAGACTCCCCTGATTCAATCTTCGCCGCACGCTCTTCCAATACTTTCATATTAGATTCCGAGTAAAAAGGATCTGCCGATATTTCAAACGGTATCCTTCTTTCATTCCCAACCTTTACCGCAAAAATATTAAAAGCCGTGCTAAGCGACAAGCCCATCTCCTTACAGGCAGACTCCATTTTACGCTTTACCTCTTCATCAATCCTGAAATTCACCATTGTCTGTGCCATAATCATTCTCCTCTCTGCAGAAGACATTGTATCACAATCAATATACAATGTAAAGCAAAACCGCATTTCAGAATTCCAATCAATTTCCTTCTCTTTCATAAACTGCAGAAGCCTGTCATATTACGCTTTGTGGGGTGGTTTGTTTCATTACTACAATCGCTTTTTCCTCTTGAGAATCAGCATATTTCAATAGAACTACCAAAGCATCTATTCCAAATAGGCACATAATTGACATTAATCCGCCAACCACCAACAGAAAAACTTTTTTATATTCCATTCCAGAAATTTTCTTTTCAAAAGCGCCTGTCATTCCCCACTTTCTCGATATTGGCACGGTACTTCTTCCCCATCTTTAACAGGAATCTCTTTCAAAACTTGCGGATAAATACCACAGCCATTAAATTCTTTCCAGTTACGGCATTTTCTGCATTGCTTAAGCGGCGGTGTCCTGTACAGTTCCTCATGTGGGTTTGGTGACCTCCCAAATAATTTTGACGCATGCCTGAGTATCTCCTGGTCCATTGGCATACCCCTGAACTCTTCACGCCTCCTGTCAAATTCCTCATAAGTTTTGATATTGAAAAATTCTTCCCTTTTCGTCATTCCACTGCTCCTGCAATCAAACCATATAATTCCGCATCCCTTGCCTTCAGCCCTTCCGGGTTCTCTATATATTCCCGGAAAGCCTCCGAAATATATTCCCATAACAAATCATCCTTGAATGTACCATCTGGTTCAAAAGCATCAAAAATATCCTCAACGTATATCCTTCCCTGATAGTCCGACACAAACATATCATTTTTCACAAAAAATATCTCTATTTCATTATCTGTAGCATCCAAGAATATATCTTTATCTAAATCAAATATAGTGATACCTTTTACTGCCTTTTTCCTGAACCCTTCCACTGCTCCGGACTCCAGAAGCTTACTTTCAACCATGTGCCCGATCTCATGGATAACCGCTGTCCTATTAGCCCCCTTCGCTACATACAGTATATCATGGGCGTAATCATATTGGCTAGCCCCATCTTTTCCGATATCAACTATAGTTCCCTGCTCCAGCGCATCCCTGACTTTCCTTGGCATGGCTGAAATTGTATCTTCGACAGTTTTACGCTCACCTGCAATGTCCTGCCCGGGAACATGGCTTCTCACCAGATAATCGGCAGCTGGCTTGCCCTGCCCGTTTTCCTCCTGATGAGGCTTTTTCACATATTTCTCTTTCCACTCCTGATATTTCATGTCCACAGGCACATAGTAAGTCTTCCCAGTCTCCGGATCCCTTGCAGCCCGTTCCCCGATATGGTCAAACTCGTCCCCAAAAGCAGGAACGGTAGTGGTACGGCACCAGACATGGAACGGCGGCGCCGTGGAGCCAGATTCATACTCCGACATGGGAAATACCTTGCCGTCCATCTCCCGGCAGATTTCAGAAGTAACCAAATCCAGGGTGGCCACAATCTCATACTGCTCCACGCCCAGGTCCTTAAAACAGTCTTTCCTTGACTCTGATCCAAAGAAAGCGGATTCCGTCATGATCAGCCTCCCTGCCTGGTTTCTGGATGTATGCATGGCATGGGACAGTGAAGCGATGGCTTTGTCTGGAGCCTGTCCCAGAATGCACATCTGCGTCAGCGAAGTATGTACATTCTCAATCAGCTGCTGTTTGCTGCTCCATATCCTCTCTGAAAAATTCTTCCCATCCGCCGCCCAGGGCTTCCGGATGATCCTGTCCAGTCTGTTGGAATCCACACCTGTCAGGTTCCACCCCACGCCGATCCCCTTCTGGATCTCATAAGCGGTTTTGTAAAACCCTTCCTCATACAGAGTCTTTATGTGCCGGTCCACACCGTCCAGGTAATTTCCGTACAGCCTTTCCGCCTCCTGCTGTACCTGCAGCTTCAGCTGCTCCAGGCGGCTGATATGTACCCTGGCGGATGCAGTCTCTAGCTGCTTCATCCACTGCCCGTTAATGGTATTCTCTTTGCCGTATTTAATATAGTCGTTTACATCCCACCGGAATTCCTCCAGTTCCTTTCGGTTCAGCAGCTTTTTGGCCTCGGCCATGGAGATGCCGTTATTCGCTGCAAGACGCCCATACCAGGCATTGATTTTCCTGGTTATTTCAGCCTCCGCCCTGCTCATCTGCTGCTGAATCTCCTCCACCATCTTCCGGGAAGACTGATACTGTGACGCTTCCAGCTGCCGGAACCTTTCCTTCCAGTATTTTTTATTCCTCATGCTCCTCTACGCCCCCACCATCCCCTCCTGTGCCGGACTCCTCCCGGTTCTGGAAGGCGCTGCCATACTGATCTGCCTTTTCCCCGGCTTCCGCATCCTCCCTCTCCAGCTGCTCCAGTTCCTTGTCCGCATCTGTCACCCAGGGATGGTTTTCCAGAATGGTCCGCCTGGACAGGATTCCCGTACTCTGCTGTGCGATAGCTGCAAGCTCTGCCTCATTATGGACAGCAGTGCGCGTCCAGGTCTGTACTATCCTCCCTGCTTTCATCCCCTCATGCCGACAGATGGCACGCACCAGGCGGCCGAAACCCGGGCGGAACTCCGTCTCCATCAGACCGGCTTTCAGTTCCAGGAGGGAATACAGGTATTTCAGCGCCACCCCGGAACTGTTCCCGAAATTCTACGGATCCGGGTCAATCCCCATGCCCTGCTCAAAGATGGATTTCCGGGTCATGGCAAGCATCTTCTCCCGGGCCTCCACTGGGATATCAATGGTAAGCGTGCTTAGCCCGCCTTTCCCCTCCTCCTCATTGTCCACCTTAATGGTTTTGTATTTCTTCAGCTTCTCCAGGAATTCCTTCAGGTCCTCCCCCTCATAGCCGGACAATATAAAAATGACCTCCTGTATGTCCTCCAGGTCATTCAGGAAACCGCTGTATACCTTATCATAGGCGTCAATCAGCTCCTTCACATCGTTTAAGTCATTCCCGCCTTCCGCATTATTGGGAAACGGGATAAAGGGCACCTCCCCAAAGCCATGTTTCCAGGAGCAGGAAGCGCTGCCAGGCGGCTCCCCCATTGCTGATACGTCATAAGGTTTCAGCGCGTCTACAATCTCCCTGGCCTCCTTGTAATAGGCCTGGCAGGCATTCCCGTCCCAGTATTCGTAAATATTCAGTTTTTTCCCCCTGTCGTTAAGAGTGTCGTATACCCGCAGGATGCCGGACAGCTGCTTCTCCAGATCGTCCGTCCATACCGAAATAACCTGTTTCGGGTCAATTGCCGCAAACCGGAACCTCCCCTCGTCATCCTCCCAGTAGTGCAGCCAGGCAATGGTACAGTTTGATGCCTTAATGCACAGGTCCTTGCATGTCTTCGAAAAACCGTCCCCCAGGGCTTCCTGGACAGCTTTATTCACCGGCTCGCTGCCTGTGTCAAAAACCGGCGGGTCCGTAAACAGGTAGGCTGCTTTCTGGTTCACAAGGATATTATAAAAATTGGCCGGGATCCTGTTGTCTGCGGACCGCATGGGGTTCCCGTCCTGAACCTGCCCTCTGGCGCCCTTTTTCAGAATGTCATTTTTCTTCCTGTAGTAGCGCTCTGCCACAGCTGCCTCACGGACCTGTTCTGCATGCCCTTTGCGGCTGGCCTTCACCAGTTTCTTTATCACTTCCAATTCCATCAAAACCACCTCTATTCCAGTATTTTCATCCCGCCCCGCCTGCGGATTATGGTATATGCCAGATACCGGACGGCATCAAGGCAGTGATCCCACTCTTTTACCGGCTTATCTTCCCCCCGCCCTGCCGCCTTGGCATCCCAGATGTAGGAAGCAAATTCCTTTATTGTGTTCTCGCAGGATTTATCAAAGAGGATTTTCCCCTGTGTCAGCAGGCCTGCCACAAAGCGGATGCCGTCCAGTACATCATTGCATGCCCCCTTCACATGGAAACCATCCTTCTTCAGCTGTGCCTTAAAACTGGCGGCAGAAGGATCAAGCACCACAGACCTTGGATTGATGCCGTCCAGCCACTTCCGGAGGTCTGCAGAAAACTCTGCATCCGTCTTCTGTACTCCTTTGTCCCGTCCGGAATAATAGTACTCCCGGATGCAGTACCATATCCCATTATCTGCCTTCCGCCACAGCAGGAACACAGTGGCGTTCTGGGTGCCGTAATCGCAGCTTACATAATAATCGCCGGTCCATCTGATCTTTCCGCTCCGGACAAGCTGCCCTGCATCCACAACATGCTTTTTCACATCAAACATGTCATAAATGATACCCTCGGCCATGGCCCACAGCCCCATGATGTAGCGTTTGAAAAATACGCCGAAATACATGGAGCGGTATCTTTCCTTGACTGCCCCGGACAGGCTTAGATTGTCATCCATGGTAAAATGAATGTACAGAAGGTTTTTCAGATCCGGCTTCCTGCCTTCTTTCTCCGTTTTTTCCCGGATATCTGCAGACTTCTTTTTTCCCAGATATCCGGTGGCCCTGTCAATCCAGTTTGCCTTGAACCAGTGGTACGGCCCGTCCGGATTGCAGTTAAACCAGTATTTGCTGCCGTCAACGGAACAGCGCCCGGTGGCCTGGTTGACGAAAGATTCCGGCATCAGGGCAACCTCATCACAGAATACACCCGCCAGGGTGATGCCCTGGATCAGATCCTGGCTGCGCTCGTCCTTGCCTCCGAAAATGTAAAAATAATTGGCAGTATCCCCGCGGCGCACCTCCACCAGATTGTCGTTCCGGTGGTCTGCCACTCGGTACCCACGGCTCCGGAGCATCAGCTTCAGCCAGAACAGAACATTCCTGCGGAAGGATCCGATGGTCTTGCCGCACATGGCAAAATTCTGTCCGTTAAAACTGCTCATCGCCCAGAATACAAAGGACAGCGACATGCAGACCGTTTTTCCGGAACGTATGGCACCGTCTGCTATGATCCCGTCATGCTCCCTCACCGGGCTATCTGGCATCCACCATGTAAGCACCTGTTTCTGCTTTACAGAAAACGGCTTGAATTTAAAAAATTGCGCCCCACTAACAGTATGGCGCTTCTGTTTCATCTTCCGGATCTTCTGCTTTATCTCAGAGATGCGTTCTTTTACCCTATCCATCCTTCTCACCCCACAGGCCGCCTGACTCGCTATTCAGCGCATCCAGGAAGCCGTCATCCTGCACTTCCGTATCCTGGCTGTCCAGTTTCATGGCAGCCAGATCAACTTTCATCAGTTCAATCTCCAGTCGTGCGTCATCGAAACCGAAACGGTGCAGGGAGTCGATGGCTTTCTGCTTCCTGGCCTGCACCCTGGTCAGGGCATCCTCAACAGCCTGTATCTGGCCAAGCTTCCCATGGTATTCCTTAAGGTCAGTCTCTTTGTCCTTCTCCATCCCGGCCTGGCGTTTCACCAGCGTCATTCCCGGAACCGGCTTCCCGTCCTCCCTGTCTTCCGAAGCCGTCCGGATATCCTCTATCCGCTGCAGCATCCGGCGTTCCCTTACGGTAAGCAGCATGATCTCATGGAGCAGCAGGCTCTCCTTGTCCGTTGGCATGGTGTCTATAAGCTGCTTCTCCTCCGGATCCAGGGTATGAAAAAAGAGAGTCTCAAACTCTCCTGTCTTTAAGGCATTCTTATTTCCCGGCGGCCCTGTCCCTCCATGACCGACTGCATTCTTATTTCCTGGCTGCGCTCCTTTGGTTGCAACTTTTTTCTTTTTGGGTTGCAACTTTTTCCCTGACTGGTTGCAACCTCCCTTTTTCCAGTACCGGGAAGCCCAGGATTTCACCGCTGATAAACTGACTCCATATTTTTCAGCGATTTCTTTATATTTCATTCCCTTCTTGTAATCCTCAAAAGCTTTATCCCTTATCTCCTCACCCAACCATCACCACCTCTCATTCGTTTCGTTTTGGGTATAGAAAAAGCAGCCCCGCCGGACTGCCTGTTCTCTTGTCTACTTCGACATGGTACTATATTACCACATTGAAAACGAACAGTGTGAACAAAACGAACAAACTTTAAATTTTTTTCAAAAATCTTTCTAATTCCATTCTCACGCTGTCCGCTGAGGCCTTTTTTCCCATCTTTGTCGCAACCTGCCCCCACGACAATCCCTCCAGATATCTGTACTTCACAATCCGCTGCATCCGGGAAGAAATCGTCATCATCCACTCCTCCACCTGCAGCTTGTTCTGCTCCGCTTTGGCCTTCTGCCGCTCCAACAGCTTCTCTTCGTACCGCAGGCGGCTGTCATCCTTTACTGTGAAGGTGGTTCCCT
>OFFP01000608.1_pt1 | contig 28857 bp, 18 predicted proteins | sample 1521431 | NCBI WGS metagenome assembly OFFP01 (sample SAMEA3504104, study PRJEB24116) | mouse gut metagenome | biome: mouse gut; feature: mouse-associated habitat; material: faeces | place: Denmark | collected 2011
TATGGCTTACCATGACGGCCAGCCGTTTAATGAGAATATGCTGCGGCCCTGTCCCATGCTGGAGAACCCGGAAATTTTGCGGGATATGGTGAAGCGCACCGGGGCGAAATCCACTGATCTGCAATCGCCGGAATCCGTAGATCATCTTTGCGAGAAGTGTGATTCCTATGCGGCCTGCTGGAAGGGAACGGCGGATGCACTATGGAACAGCAGAAAATAGAATAGTGTCATAATCTTTTTGGATGGGCTGATGTTTTAGAGCATCAGCCCATCCTCTGTTTGCAATGACTAACCAAATGGTGTATAATATTTTTTGGAGCTAAAAACCTACCAAATGGAGCGGTCTGCAATGGAGAAAAAATATATAATAAAAGACACCAGGAACATCCTGGCCCATCAGCTTGAAGTCAACGGAATAATGGAGAGAGCGCCTATGAGTGAAAGCCCTATTACTAACGCAAGGGGCCTGTCTGCGGCTATCCCGAAGGACAGCGAAGGATATTGCACTGTCTATAAGCTGGACTGCTCAGACGGCCTCGGGTTAATGACTGTCTATCAGGTCTATCCAGGTATCCAACTTATCTACAACGACTTTGAAGCGGCAGGCTGTGAATGGGATAGTGTTGTCAGCGGCGATGTTCTGGAAATCAACCATTGCCGTGAAGGACGGGAGGGCAGTCGCTTATTGAGCGGTACTTGTCTGTATCTCGGTGAAGGTGATCTATCCATTCACACGATGGATAACTGCGCCCCGGAAATGTCCTTCCCGCTGCGGCACTATCGCGGAATTACCGTAGCACTCAATTTAACATTTGTATCGGAACATCCCCCGGAAATTCTTTCTGAAACGGGAGTTGATATTTCCTCTTTCAAAGAGAAATTTTGCGCCAATGGCAGTTGCTTTATCATGCGGGCCAAAAATGAGATCGAGCATATCTTTTCAGAGTTGTATTCTGTGCCTGATCGCTTGCAGAGGCCGTATTTCAAACTCAAGGTACAGGAACTGCTATTGTTTTTAAGCATGGTGGATGTGGCCGAGGAAAAACAGCGCGAATACTATACCTCGCCCCAAGTCGAAATTGTGAAACAAATCCATAAGCGGCTCATTTCTGATTTGCAGGAGCGACCCACAATAGAGGACCTTTCTAAAGAGTTCCTTATCAATACGGCCACTCTGAAAAGCACTTTCAAAGGCATCTATGGACAGCCTATCGGTACTTATATGAAAGAGTACCGCATCAGGCAGGCGGCGGCTCTGCTCCGGCAGACCCAGGCCACGATTGCGGAAATTGCAAATAAGGTTGGATATGAAAACCAGAGCAAATTTGCCACCGCGTTCCGTGATGTATTGAATGTTGCTCCCGCTGAATACAGAAAGCAAAATGTCAGTGAATAGCCTGCAAAATGGATAGATCAATTTGACAAAAAGGTGCATCCAGAAGGAGCCGGAGGAACAGTGTTGTGTCTCTCCGGCTCCTTTTCTGCCCAGAATCAATGGTAATTCTATCCAGGGTCTTACTGTGGACTTTTAGAATCCGTCTCCTGGGATGCCAAGAGTTGTTCAGCGAGAAAATCCAAGGTATTCAGCAATATTAGTTGATTGGAACGGTTGCAGGCCCGAAACTTCCCAAGAAAGCGATTGACTTCTTCCTCATGTTCATCTGGTTCTACACTGAACAGATTGCTTGTTGTAAGGCCCAAGCGATTCACAATCGGAAAAAGAATCCCATAGGACGGATTAACACTCCCGCTTTCAATGCCTTGAATCATCTTGATCGAAACGCCGGTTTGGTCAGAAAGCTCTTGCTGTGTTAATTTGCAAGCCTTTCTTGCCTGTTGGACCCGGTTGCCCAAATATGTACGAATATCCATCGGCATAGTTTATCACCTCGGATATATTCTATCTTACCGATTTTCACATTTACATTCCCGGATAGCTCCTATTTAATAGGTAAAATCTTGCTCTTTTTATATGAAAAAGTGAACCCCTGTTGAGCGGCCATAAAAAAAACGGCTCTCACAGCAGGGGCTTATTGCACGTCCGCCTGTGATTTGTCCGTTGGAGGAAATCATGGGTGTTTTTCTTGTCTACAACAGATATGGTGATTCGCCAAAAAAATTGTTGTTTCCCATGAAGATTTCCATAAATTAAAAACCGCAAAATATGACCTTTTTAGAGCACATTATCACGCCGAGTTCCCGACGTGGAAAGAAGCCGCCAGAGAGTACAGCAAGCTCTCTGGCGGTTTCTTTTGTCACTTTAGGTCGAAACACGCTTACTTCTCCCGGTGTCGTGGGCCTCCACAGAAATCTGAAAGTCCATCACATTCAGATTTTTGGAGGTTATAGAATGCCACAATCCTATTCTTATGAAAATTTCCGCAAGAATTTTTCTTATGTGTTCCCGGCGAGAACACTTTACCAGTTACGATTGGAGGCAGAGAGCAACGGAAGGGCGGTGAGAGCATGAGCCTATCCGAACGCCGCCAACGCTTGTTGGAAGTGTTATGCCTCAGAAGGCACGATACATACGACAATCTGGCGCATGAGTTCAATGTTTCCAAGATGACAATCCGGCGGGACATTACGGCGCTCACTTGTTCTTACCCTATTGAGACTGTCCGTGGCCGGTATGGTGGAGGTGTCCGAGTTAAGACCGATTATCTGCCCTACCGCAAGACCCTCAACGCCAAGCAGGTAAGGCTGCTCATTCGGTTGAGCGCCCAGCTTGACGGCGATGATCTGGCTACAATCAGCAGCATCATCTTCCAGCTTGCTCCCTGACGCATATTTCCCAGCACCTTGACAAACAGCGGGACAAGCTCCTGCTCATAATCAGTATGTAAGTGCTGCATCCTGCATCAGCCGTTCAATCGCAAAGACTACCTGCGGAGCAGGGCCGGAGGAAAGGAGGTGATCCCTTCCGTTCCCTGCCCGTCAAAGCGATAACATCAAAGGTACGAGCGACACCTGGGCGGCTGTCCGGCATTGGCAACGCCGCAGACGCGGGAAGCACCGCAAACACCCGTATCGCAGGGTAAAAGGGAGATGCTGGGGGAACGGCCTGGGCAGCTTAGTCACCTGCCGCCACCGTCTGCTGGCACCGCGCCGCCGCGCCAGGGCGGGCTTGCATACTCCCGTGCCGGGGGAGAGCAGTAAGGCGGTCATGCCGCCTGATAATACGGCACATTCTTTAGAAATGGGCAACCAAGGGAACCCGCGCCGGTCACATTTCCTTACAGAATGAGGACACAGCCAGGACCGGCGCGGCCCTTCCCGCCCGACAGCCGAATGAAAGACCTGACGCCATAGGCAACCGTGGCCCCAGGTGTTCCATCCGGCGAGGATGAACGATACTGCGGCCCATGGCCGGGGAGGTGAGGATATTGCTTGTTCCTATCAGCAAGATCACGGTAAATCCTGGGCGGCGGGAGGCCCTGCCGGGAGATGTGAAGGAACTGGCCGACAGCATTGCCGAAGTGGGACTGATTAACCCTATCATGGTGGATCAGTCCCATACGCTGATTGCCGGACTGCATCGGCTAGAGGCCATGAAGCTGCTGGGCCGGACGGAGATCGAGTGTACTGTCAGTGATCTGGACGGTCTGCAAGTGGCTTTGGCGGAGATAGACGAGAATTTTGTCCGCAAGGATTTATCTGACGATGAATTTCGGGAACTGCTTCTGCGGCGAAAGGAAATCTATGAAAGTCTGCACCCGGAGACAAAGGCAACCTATGATGGCGGTGCGTTTCGTGGTAATCAGCATCAGACGGTGGTGGCGGACAAAATGTCCGCCACCACAAAGTCTTTCGTTGATGATACCGCCGACAAATTAGGCGTTGACCCTCGGACTGTGCGCCGGGAGCTTCAGACCGCAAAAAATTTGACGCCAGAGGCAAAGGAGATTATCAAAGGTGCCAAGGTCACAAAATCGGATGCGTTGAAGCTGTCCCGGCTGACCCCGGAGCAGCAGACAGAAGCGGCCTGCCAGTTAGTATCAGGCGATATTCATTCCGTGGACGAATATCAACCTCCCCCGGCAGTCCTGGGGCCAGCGGAGGCTCCGCCGCCCTCCGTCCCCTACTCGTCCAGCGGCAGGCAATACGCCTCTTTTGAGGAATCCATAGCCGATCTGAAAAACCATGATAAAGATTGCAGCTACACCCCGGATGCGCTGCTGGCCGAACTGGATTCTTTCATCAAAAAATTCCACCGGGAATTTGAATGGTATAGTGACCCCTTCTGCACAGTTGTTTTCCCTGACATATCCCAGGTGCAATTTGACTACCTGCAACAGCGGTTTGGTACGATCTCCACCGCTATCCATGATTTACTGCAACAAATGAAAAGGAGTATGAAAAAATGAGCTACCGAAGAAAGCACAGCCCGCCCAAGCCGGAGCAGCAGACCCTTTTCCCTCCTGCCGAAGTGGAGTATAGCAATCCCGGCGCTATCCGCACCCTCTCTACCAGCCAGTTGACTTCCGGCCTGCCCTACCAGCGGCCTGTGGAGCAGAAGGATGTAGACAAGATCATCCGGGAGTGGAATGGCCGTGAGATCACCCCGGTGGTGGTCAGTTTCCGGGATGGCAAATTCAACGTAGTGGACGGTCAGCACCACATCGAGGCTATGCGGCAAAAGGCTGGGGGGCGGGATGTGATCGTCCCCTGCATCATCCACACCGGCATGACCTACGAGCAGGAGGCCGAACTGTACGCCAGACTGGACCGGGATAAGAAGCGGCTGACCCTCCGCCAGTATACCAAGGCCGTGGTGGAGGCCGGTTCCGATGCCAACATTATGGAGGTCAAGCGGCTGACAGAGGAAGTTGGCTTTATATGGGCGCTGGGGGAGCCTACCGGCGAACCCTTTGAGATCGCCCCAATCCGCGCCCTTATCAATGCTCACCGGCTTCTCGGTAGCGAAGGCTTTTCCCGTATGCTGACCCTGATGGCTGGGGCGTGGCGAGGTATGCCCAATTCTCTCAAAGCCTCCATGCTCTCCGGCATGGCGTTGTTCTTAAAAACCTACGAGGCAGAGCTGAACGACTGGACTTTTATCCGGCGTATGTCCATCGTTAGCCCGGAGGAAATCATCTATTTGGGCCGCATTGAGACGGATGTTGGTCTGCGCTTCGCCCGTATCATTCTGGATAAGTACAACGGTGGGGGCGCGGAGCTACCCTACCGCTTCAAACGCTGAAAGGGGGCGGGAATATGGAACACACTACTCCTTCTCCTGCTGGTATGCCTCTGGCGGATATTCGGGACATTTCCGTGGACCCGAAGCTCCCCAAGGAGGAACGGATTGCCGAATTTCTCCGGCAGATCAAAAATCCCTACTGCTTCAAGTGCGGCAAATTCACCGTCCGGGCGCAGTTTGCCGACAACGGCGTGTCCCTGGAGGACTGCCTGAAACAGATTTTAATTTAGCACTTTAATGTGTTGACTTGCCCGTGGAGGTGTGCTATACTTGTGACTGGAAAAAGAATTAAATAGGATAAATCAGTCACTCGTTATATTGCGGGGTAAGTCCGTGATGTAAAGGAGTGACTTTTTCATGCCAAAGTACAAGGGCGACGCATATCTCCGCCTCTCCTACTCCGCTGACCGCAGCGTGGAGAGTGACAGCATTGCCAATCAAAAGAAGCTGATCGAGGACTTTGTAGCGGCTCACCCGGATATTGAGCTGGTATCGGAGCGGGTAGACGACGGTTACAGCGGTGTTCTGTTCAAGCGCCCTGGATTTTTGGATATGATAGGGGATATTGAGGCTGGGCTGGTCAATATGGTGATTGTCAAGGATATGTCCCGGTTTGGCCGGAACTATCTGGAGGTGGGGCTATATACGGAAATCCGCTTCCCTGAGATGGGCGTCCGCTTTATCGCCGTCAATGACGGAGTGGACAGCGACGATCAGATGGGTAACGACTTTACCCCGTTCCGAAATATCATAAATGAGTGGTACGCCAAGGACACCTCGAAGAAGATACGGGCGGTATTCCGCAATAAAGGTATGTCGGGCCAGCGGTTGGCAGTAAACGCCCCCTACGGCTATATAAAGGGCGAGGACGGGCATCTGTTGGTGGACGAGGAAACGGCTCCTGTGGTGGAGTTGATTTTCCAGTTATGTGTTGAGGGCAACGGCCCCGGCAAGATTGCCCGGATGCTGAAGGAGCGGGAAATCCCGACGCCTGGGACAATCACGTTTCAGCGCACGGGCCAGACAAGCCGCTACTTTCCGGACGACCCCTGCCGCTGGAACCCCGCCACCGTCCTGAGTATTTTGGGACAGGACGCCTATTTAGGCCGGACGACCAATTTCAAAACCACCAAGCTCTCCTATAAGAGCAAAAAGACGGTCATCAATTCGCCGGATAAATGGGCGGTATTTGAGGGCACCCATGAAGCGATTATCGACAAGGAGACATGGGAGATTGTGCAGAAAAGCCGGGAACACCGCCGCCGTCCAACCAAGATGGGAGAAATGGGGTTGTTCTCCGGGCTGGCCTATTGTGCCGACTGCGGCGCGAAGCTGTACCACCACCGCAGTATCACGTTGACGAAAGAGCAGGAGAGTTACATCTGCTCAAACTACCAGTCAAGAAAGAAATGTACTGCCCACTATATCCGGGCCGTGGTTTTAGAACAGCTTGTACTCCAAAATCTCCAACGTGTTGTTGCCTACGCCCAGGAGGACGAGAACGAGTTTGTGCGGCGCGTGATGGAGAACAAGACCGCCGTACAGAGGGCAGAGCAGGAGCAGGCCAAGCGCAAGCTGGAAAAGCAGGAGCGGCGAATCAGTGAGCTTGACCGTATCATTCAACAGCTCTATGAAGATCGTGTTTCGGGGGCGTTGAGCGCGGAGCGGTTTGCAAAGTTATCCGGGGGCTACGAGAAAGAGCAGGAGGAACTGAAGCAGTCCGCAAAGGAATTGCAGGCTATTGTAAACACGATTGAAACCCAGGCCGTCAATGTGCAGAGCTTTCTGAAGATTGTGCGGAAGTACACCGCGCCGACGGAGCTGACCCCGGCCCTGTTACGCGAGTTTGTGGAAAAGATCGTTGTCCACGCCCCGGACAAGTCCAGCGGCCATCGCACCCAGCGGATTGACGTGCATTACAATTTCATTGGCGAAATTGATTTTTCCCCGGAATACAGCCGGGTTAGCAGACAGACAACCGCATAACGCTACTGCATCATGCGGTTGCCTACCATATTCCTGAAATGTTCTTTATGCGTACTGTCCATATTGGTACGAAACCGTTTGACGGTGTCGCTAACATACATCTAAAAAAGTTATCCATAATTTCTAGAACACGGTCCATATTTCCTGGTAACAGTCCGTTTAGATTAAACAGATCGTTTAATACAAAATAATGTGTTGGAAAAAAATCCATGTTATGGTATACTATTCCTACGTCCAAGGACCGCAGCGTCCTCGAAACGAAGGAGAACCAATATACAAAGGAGCTGAGGTGGAATGAACAGCTACAGGGCCCATATCGAATGTAATTGTAGCGAACGTGAACTAATTGACACTTTCAACTTTTTGGATGCGGTCCTTCATAAGGAACATGGCTTCCAGGCTGGATCGGACTGGGTCCCCTCCTTTACGTTCTGCTTACAAGAGTTAGGGGAGGGATACCAGCGGCATGTCCCTTCCAGTCCTGAGGCCATCCTTTCCGAGGTGAAGCGATTTCTCCGCTTTGGGCTGGGCGACTTGGAACGGACCCAGATTGTCCTGACCGTTACAATTGAAGATGATGCCGGCCTGGACATTTTTACCTACCGTTATTTTTTCCTTATTATAAATAAGCTGTTGCGGAAGCAGGATCGGGCGTATATTGACTGTCCGGACACCTATTATCATAAGGTGGGTAGCTATTTCTTTTTGCAGACCCTGTCCCAGGCTCCGGTGGAATTATGGCGGCGTGGGGCCGGGGGAAGGGAAAAAAAGTTACTACAGAACTTTTCACTTTCCTCGGAGTGGCTGCCAGCTATGTATCTGCCCAAGCGCAGCAGCGAGCTCTATAGGGTTTTGGAAAACCCCCTTTTTAAGGACATAGAGAGTCTGAAAACGGCCCTTCAGACCTGCCATGAGCATGCCAACCGGCTGAATTTTGCCCAGGAGAAAGAGCTTTGTAATAAAACAGTGCAGGAGCAGTACGCCTTTTGTCTGGGGCGCTATTTTTCGTACTGGCTCAACGGAATGCTCTCAGAGATCGAAATTTCGGAGCAACTCTACAGCACCCCAGGAATCTCCCAACTGCTGTTTGCCCTACTGTGTAAAAAAATATTGGGGCAGAAAAAACGGCCAGGCCAGCGCGATGCGGAGAAACTTTTGGAAATCTGCCGCGACTTCGGCGACTGCATCTTGCAGGTGGCGGAGAATATTGTCAGCCATACGGAGGGCGGCGTACTTAGTGTCCGGATCAATGATAACTGGGGCAAGATTGAGGATGTGTTCCAGGCAAAGAATCAGGGTAGCGCCCGCTGGTATATGCGAATCTCCCTTGTTGACTTCTCACGAGGCAGTATTTTAGACAATATCAAGGGGAAGTCCGGGGTAAATGGGTTAACTTTCTCTCATATTTTTATGGAGCCGGAAATGCCCAATGGCGTTCCACAGGAGGAGTACCAGCGGACCGTTGAGGCGTATGAGAGGTATTTAAACGACTCGGAACAAATTATCCACCACTATGGGCTGGCGGTGTTCCACAATATAGTTAATCAATACGGGGGTTGCTTTACGGTCAAGAGCAGCATGCGGAGGACCGTGTCTGCCGAGGATTGGTACGTACGGGATTCTGAGAGTATCCAATACAAGGGTATGGAGCGGGATGTCCCGCATATCCCAGGGAGCGAGTATGACATCCTGCTCCCACTGGACAAGAGGCTGTTTGAGAAGCGGGAACAGTCGAGACATCCCTCGGTTCTGTTGAAGCCGAAGTACATCGTGCCTGCCGCGTCCAGAAAGGTGGTATTTGAAGAAGGACTTTTGAACCATTTTAACGATCCTCTATCCAATGTGGTTCGCACTGCAGTAAATGCGGATGCGCTTGGATACCAGCAGATGAAGGAGCAGGTGGTCAAAGTGTCGGCCCAGGATCTGGCAGACAGGCTGCTGGCGGAGGGGCCGGAAAAGATTAAAAACAGCGTTTTTTACTTCTACCTTTCTGACATAGCGGAGCAGGTGTTTGGCCGCACGGAAATTGTGGCAAAGGTCATTTTGCAGGTTATCGCTGAGCTAAAGGTGAGGGCGGGACGGTGTGATGATAAGCAGGAGTGGCTGTACTTGGTGCTTTATGGCCTCTCGGAGAGTAGGTTGATGCAGTTTATCCGGCAGTTCGCTCTCTTCTACCACCGCAGTGAGGGAAACCGGCTGATGCGGGGGTGCCGACTGTATGTAGTGTCGGAGAACTATCAGGTAGAGGTGATGTTTGCTGGAGTCAGGCTGAGTGTCATTTCCGATTACTGTAAGAGCCGGCAACTGGTGACGGGCACCTTACTCAGGATATCAGATCTCCTGGCCCACATTGCAGGCAGGGAAGAGATGGCTGCCGGGGATGAGGAGGAGATTGAGGCTTTCCCCTTTGAATTGCTGAGTCGGATGGAGCAGTCCCAGGACGGGAAGGGGGTCATTTTATCCCCGCACAACAAGTGGTATCATAAAAATCTGGAGACTGTACTGCAAAATGACATCCACGGTGACGATCTGGGATGCTGTCTGCGGGATGTCCACGTACGGGTGGGCAGCGTACATTTGAATACTTTTTTTGAGGGCCAGCTCCTCTTTTCCAATTTGTACTGGTATCAGATCTTTGCCCACTATATCTGCGAGACGGTCCTGGCCGACAAGAAGATTACCCCCAAAATGGACATCCTTCTGTACGGCTATGAGACCTACTCGGAGCAGATGCTGTTTGCTGCGGCCCAGAAGCTGCGAGTGAAGAGACGCAGGGTCTATTATGCCGTTTTTGAAAACCCGAAGTACATTACCGCCGCAGAGCTCAGCAAGCAGCAGGTGCGCTATGTGGATCAGATGCTGAACACTGCCGTTCAAAATCTTTGCGTCGTTTATCTCTATGGAATCGGGACAACACTGACCACCATCAGCCGGAAGATGAACACCCAGCTAGAGCATGCCTTTCAGGAGAAGGGAAAAAAAGAGTTGCTGGATCGAGCTTACAGGAAAGGAATGGTGATTGTTCAGATATCCGATGAGAAGCGGCTCCAGGTCAACCGGGAGAAGCATACTGTTTCCTGCCAGACTGCAGAGTTGGATTTTCTGACCGACAAGGCGTGCAGCTATCTGGTGGAAATCCCGACTAAATGGTTTCCGACTAAGGAGTGTCGCTACTGTCTGCGGGCAAGTTCCTACCTGGACGAGCGGCCGCTGATCCAGACAAACGAAACTTCAACAGTGCCCATGATTCTGATTAAACCGAAGCAAAGGGCGGAGTCAAAAATCAGGTTCAAGCAGGATGGAAATTACACCCGGTCCTTTCTTCAGAACCCAGGCAGTGCACAGCACCTCTATTACAGCCATCTGAACCGGGGGGAAAATCATTATCAGTTTTATATCCGAACGGCAGCGCTGCTCAATGATTACCTGCAAAGGGACGATAAGAAACTCAATGCCTGGTTCCAGGAAATCCGGAAAAAGGAGGTAGAAGATGTACAGAAAAAAGGAACAGACCAGATCAATATTATTGTCTCCCCGCTGCACTTTAGCAACGAGTCCTTAGTGGCCGCCGTAAATGACCGGGTGTTTGGTGGCGAGGCATATATCATTAACTTCGATGTGAAGAAGGAGTTCCGGGATAGCTTTGTGGCTAAATTTCAGAATTACCTCTCCGCACTGGAAATGTTGCGTCAAGACGGAGGAAGCGTGGACCTGGAATTGAACTTCTATTTTGTGGACGACATCATTTTGACCGGCAGCACGTTCAGCCGTGCCAAGTCGCTGATTTCCAGCATGCTGGGGGAGTTCGCCAGGGGGGCCTGCGGGGAGGCCTCCGGTATTTCGGTCAACCTGTTTAAGGGGATCATCCTGCTGGTGAACCGGAACTCCAAGCGGACAATGTGCAACTATTTTTCGCAGTCAAGCCTGAGAAAGGACGAAAATGGCTGTTTGGTGTTACCCGTCTATACCTTTATCGAATTGAACACGCCCGCTATCCGTTCTTATGGCGACTCCTGTCCCATTTGTAACAAGGTGGTGCGCATCCAGACTCTGGAGAAAGAGTCATCGCTGACCTATGTGGAGAAGCACTGGCGAGAAAAAACGAAATATCATGGTTTAAAAAAACTGTCTGATGCCAAGGCCGACAAAATCAAAAAGGACAATGAGCACCAGGACGATGAACTATACCAGACGAGAGGTCTGCGCCGTTTGCAATGTTCGGAGGCAGTCTGGGCACTGCTGAAGGACGGCGGCATGACAACGGAAAACGCACGTGAGGTTCTGGAGAACGAGATCAATAGCCACCTGTGCCGACTGGTGCGGCCGGAGGAGCGGGTGGAATACTTGATCTCTTACTTGAAAATTATCTCTAGAGAGCATGTGGTGCTCCAGGAAATGGTTCAGCCTGTGGCCTTTCAGCTTTTGCTGTCCATCTTTTCCGTCTTTATCGAGGACGACGAGGTCCCGGATAGGGCGCTCTGCCAGACGGTTCACACTTTGGTTCAGGATCTGGACCACCCAACCCTAGCCTACGCCCTGTACCGGATCGTCATTGCCAGGCTCTGCACCATGGGCTCCACCGTGTTCTGCCGCAAGGAACAATTGACGGCCTGCTTGGAGAAGGGGCTGGAGCTGGAGGAGAAAGCCAAGGCAGCGAGCAGCAAAAGCGTGGAGTCATTCTCAGAGTTCCTGTGCATCCAGATCAAAAAGATGCTCTTCATCACCCAGGACTGCGCATCTCGGGTGGAGGAGCTACAGCTTGTCCTGGAACAGTGCATCCGGAACGAATTGGAGAGGGGCGGTGAAACACTTGAAGAAGATTGAGTTTTTCGCCTCCATGTATCTGGAGGCAGTTTGTGACGAGACCCGGGTTGCATTTCTCGAACATTGGAGGGAAGAACAATCTGGCTTGGCGGACAAGGTTGGAACCTTTCGAAAACGAATCGAGACGGAGGATTACAGCAGCCTACTCAACTCCTTCCGGGAACTTATGGGAGGAAAAAAAGCAGTCATGTTCCAGACCAAGGCCCAGAATGACCTGACAGGGAAGCCAGAGCAGAGCATCACGGTGCTGACCAGCTCCCAGGATGAGGAGCAGGAACAGATTGACATTTTGCGCTCCGAACTTCTGGAGTTCTACTGCAACCACGATTCCCATATGGATCGCCCCTTCAGCCAGATGCTGCTGGACGTGAAGGATACGGCCCGTGTAGTCTTGGTGGGCAGGGAGCAGAAGGACCTGGCCGTTCAAAACTATGTGCGTCAGCCCTGTACCATCGCCTATGCCAGGCTGGATTACACCGACCGCCTGTGCAGCGATGAGACCAGATGTATTTTCTTCGCCTTTTTTTACCCGGAGGAGCAGAGCAGGGATCTGATGGAGGTGCTAAAGCACCTCCAAGGGTTTTTGTCCTTTCGCCACGATCTGAAACAGCGCATTGAAAAGGATTTCAGCGGCAATCTATTTGGAAAACGCGCAGAGGAGGCCTGGCGCATCGGCTGGCTGTCAATCGAAAAGGCCGGCGCACATACTGACAGCTCCGGTGTCAACCGGCTTATCAACCAGCGTTCCGCGAAAGATAACGAGGATATCCTCGATATCCTGTTCGGTCCTGCAACCTCCAAGCCAGAGGACAGCAGCCAACTGCTTAAACTTACTTACAATATCCTGATTGCCATGTATTTTCGGGCGGTCATTAGTGATGGGCAGGAGCGATTCAGATCAGCTGATAATATTGAGAGCGGCGATGGAGGTGCCTATTATAAGGTCGGCAACCTGATTCGGTTTTCGGAAAAAGATTTTGGGAACCTTAAGTTGCGCTTCGGCAACGGACAGACAGCAGAGGACATCAACAATGCTCTGCTGTACGGGGCACACAACTCAATCCAGAGTCAGGACGGCAAAAGCAGCTATACCGGTATACCTGCGGATAAGTATATTACCTTTCGGAGCAAATATCTACGGGCCTTTCTGGTGGACATCCTCTGCAATATCGAGACTCACGGGGCAAAGGGCGAGTGTGCGGAAATCTATATTGAGGACTGCCCCACCCCGCCTGGATATCTGGTATTCCAAAACCAGGTCACAAACAGTTCGGACAATCCGGAGCTCTGGTGCAGGGAGAAGAACTATAAGCTAAAGCAGTCCATTGAATTCGACCATGTGGAGACATCCATCCCCAAGGGGTTCTCCCTAGGATGTATCGCCCACTGCATGCGCTGGGCCGGGAAGCTGATGGCGAGTTACTCCTGCAAGAATGGGAAAACATATTTTACCATCAAACTGCCCATAATACAGTCAAAGAAAGAGGAGAATACAGAAAATGGCTAAGTTGCTGATTGTTGAGGATCACGTGAGAATGGTCCGGATGATCCAGAGGTATCTCCATGAGATCAATTCGCAGTTTACTCCGGAGAACACATTCTGCTTCTCCCCCCAGGGCCCTCTGAAGCTGAGCCCTCTGAGCAGCCTGCAGGACGACCATGCTCGCGCTATCCTGACAGGAAAAAAAGAGGCTGTCTTTTCCAAAGTGTTCCAGTTCCTGGATGAGCAGTCGGAGGAAACCGTGCTGATTCTTATTGACGTGCTGCTCAATACCCAAAAAATCAGTGCGCCCTCCATTGAACAGTACCGGGCAGACCACGAATACAGCTGCGAGCTGTACGCCGAGCTGCTTCGAGCCAAAAATGGAAAGCCGATCCCGGGTTGTGACAATCTCAACCCAGATAAGTTTTTTCATATCATTTATTCCCGGTCGGATGCCAGCATCGGCGTGGTGGAGATGGTGCTGGATGAATTGAGCTGCAAGGATGAATTGAGCTGTAAGCGGGGTGAATCGGGCCGGAACTATTTTCCCAAAGAATGCGCCCAGTTTGAAAATATCTCTTGGTGCCTAAATGGATATGACGTTACAGATCCGGATTTCGGTGTGGCTGAATCACAGAAAACAGGCAGTGTGCCGCTGAAACTACCCGATGGGTACAGGAAATTTATCAGTGATTTGAAATGAAGGGGAGAGCAGCGATGTATATCTCAGGCATGCCCATGAAGCGGCTGGACATGAACTGCAAACCTCCAGCTCCGCCGGGGACCTATTACCACTACACTTCTCTGGAGACTCTGTGGGCCATTCTAAAGACGGAGACCCTAAGGGCAACCCAGGCCAAGTTTTCCAACGACAGCGAGGAGATCAAAAAGGGAGTGCGCATTTTGAAAGATCTGTGCGCCCAGGACGATGACGGTTCGCTGAAGAAGTATGTAACCTGGCTCGAGGACGAAGGCGGCGAGAATATCGACTGCTATATCGCCTGTTTTTGCGGCGACAGCGACATCTTAAGCCAATGGAGGGGCTACTGCCGCAGCGATGGAGTAAGCGTTGGTTTTGCCTTTGACGAGACACAGCCCTGTTACTACTTTGATCATGACACCGATGATACCGATGACATACAGGAACCGCAGAGGGTCAAACTCTACCCGGTCTGGTATGTAGCAGCGGAGGGCAAGAACCGTAAAGCCAATAAGATTATTTCCGAGCAAGACCTGAAGGCCAGCCTTTTAAAGGAGCTGAAGGTTCGGGACGGGCTGTCTCCTGAAACTTGCAAGGAGTTTATGGATGCCGTGATCCCGCTGATTAAGCACGCAGGATTTTGCGAGGAGGATGAGTACCGGCTGATGATCCGGAACACGCTGTCGGAGCATGGCGGACAGACTCCCTTTCCCCTGAACAAATATGTCCAGTATGCCGAGTTGGACGGAATAAAAAGGCCCTATATCACCATCCGCTTCGGTAAGAAGAAGCTCGTCACTCATGTGAAGGAAGTTCGGCTGTACGGGCTGGAGAAAGACGGTGAGCAGGAACTGCGCCACATTTTGGAGGCATCCCTTATTGGGAAGGATAAGAAGCCAGCGTACCATCTGGTGCGTGAAGAAGACTGGACAGGGACGCCTCAGATTATCATTGGGCCAGGGGAAAACCAGCAGGAGATATTTGAAGCCTTTGATCGGATACTGACTGCGGATGCGAAGGAAAACATCCGTCTCTTTTCAGGAGTCAAGCTCTGGTGCGGGGGACGCCTGCCCATTCGCAGCATCAAAGTTTCTCCCTGTCAGAATCAGAAAGAGGTCATCGAGTCCATCCGGCACTACTGTGTACATCAAAAATTCTGGATGAAGTATGTGGAGGTAAGCGGTTCCGACACGCCGTACCGCAGACCGAAATAAAAGTTTATCTGCAAATAATCCGCACAAATCTTATTCACAGATAAGCTCTTAGACTGCTAAGCGAAAGTAAAAAGGCAGGGTGTAGCAACCAAGTGTGGCTACCGCGCCCAGCCTTTATTATGGTTGCAGTTTTTCACGTTTGTTACGCAGTAGAAATTCGATTTTATGGATTAAGGTACGATAAAGGACCTATTGACAAAAATAAAACTATCTCCCATCAGAAAATGGTTCCGATTATATGGGGTTTGTGCGGCGGGTGGGATTATCCCAAATTGATTTTGAATCAGCCCTGTTGTGACTACTTTGATGCCACCGCATTTTATTTCCAGCATACTGCCTGCTTGTCACAATAAACGGACAATATAAAGAAAAATCATAGAAAATTCATAGAAATAAGGACTTTTTCTAAAAGCCGGTTTATATCAATGCTTTTCTCTGATTCTTCTCTGATGACCACCCAGATTTCAAATTGTTCCCGTCATGGCCACTTTGATACCACTGCTTATTATTTGCAGAATATTGCCCATGTGTAGAAAAAACGTAGATAAAAAACACAAAAGGAGCAAAATACTCAAAGAAATCTGCCGATAGCCACGGTTTTGCTAACAATTTCAGGCAACCACTCCGGTTTCGAGTTGTTCGGGTTATTGTGAAGATAAAAGATTTTAAGAGACTTTAGCCCGCTTTGACACCCCGTTCCACTCCGATTTCAAGTCAAATGAATGACAAAAATAGGGTGTAGAAAAAGTGTAGACAGGTGTTATCCAAACTCCGAAAAGTCAAGTGTATCAACGGGTTCAGGGCTTGTAACCTATACGATTTAGGTCATATGTAGAAGTGGTTTTTAGAAGAAGTTGGGAGATTTTGAGAACTAAGGAATCCTTTGATATCAAGGGTTTCAGAGCAAAAACGGGAATGTATTTTCAGGCGTAGAACAGCGTTTTTGCTCCAAAGTGTAGAAAAAACGTAGAAATCGAACAATCGTATCATGCTAAACGAGCCTAAGCCGTAGATGCGAATTTGGTGGTTTACCTGAACTTCGACAGATTCATAGAGGTATATTGTAATCAAGACCGCTCCGATCAATTCGGAGCGGCCTTGATTGCAGTAGGCTTCTCGATGGTATAACGATCTTGTTATAGACTGTGCAGTGGCGCTTCAACATGCTGTCTGCATGGATCATAGCGATCATCATACAGTCACTGTCCACAACTGAGAAATTCAACTTATATCCAGCTATCTGAGCCAGTTGCCGGAAATAGAGTCACTGAGTATGTACATTCCGTCGATTTAAAATGGGGAGTCTTATGATTTGCCCTCTACATAGCGGTCTAAACTGTGCCGGTGTCAATATCTCGGGGCGTTCCACATTGACGTCAGAAAAATCTTTGTCGCCGGAGAACTGCACATCCAAGTCTTCCCGAATTGCAGTGTAGAGCACCGGATAGTCTTTCATCCAGAACAGGGCAGACCAGGTATCGGTGACCCCAACGGCAAAGCGGATAGACTCCCGGACCCGGCTATATTTCCCCGCTTGTTTGGAAAAAAGCCTTCCAGAACTTCAATGTCCCAGATAGAAACCAAGTCTCCGTCGCTTCCATACTTTGTGTGGACTGGAAAGTCTAAACCCATAATAAATAGTCCATACAAAAGTAAGATTTCCTATTTCAAATTATTTGAACATATGATACAATTGGAAATATAATATGGCAATAGCGGTAGAATAAGGAGGTCATCTATATATGAGTGAACCGACAATCAATAATTATGGAGGACAAGTCAATTACGCAACAGATAACGCCCAGATAATAGCTAGCCAGATAATTGGAGAAAGTGGAACCGAGTTTGATCAGCTCAGTAAAAATATCTTAAAAGAATTATCTCAGTTGAAACAGGAAGATGCGGATACAATTTCTGATACGATCGATCTGGTGAAAGAAGAGCTCATGCAGGAAACTCCTCGGGCTGGCCGCCTTCGTAATGCGATAACCCTGTTAGCTCCTATGATAACAATAGCAAACGGATTTCCTACGCTAGCACAAAACCTTCAGTCTTTGGTTTCTTATATCCAATCACTTATTCATTAACACACAAGGTGAATTGCTTATGAACAGAGATGATATGCATATTACGATCAATGTGTCTCCAGGTGGTCAAGCAAATATTGCGTCTGAGAATGGAACCATTCAGGCCATCTGTTCTTCTCCTGCACCAGCATGGTGCCTGACTAGGCCGCCCGTTAAAAACTGTTTTTTTGTTGGCCGGAAACGGGAAAAGGCGGAGACGAAACAGCGTCTTTCTGTATATCATAAGCTTTTGCTCCACGGCATAGGTGGTGTGGGAAAAACCGCACTTGCCAAAGCAGTATATTTCGACTTACAGAAGCAATACGCACATGTTGCATGGGTCGATTTTGAAGATAACTTAAAGGATTCCCTATTGAGATGCGTTTTGTTTTTTGACTACCAACTTCCAGTGACGGCATCGGAACAAGAAAGGTACCACAAACTGATACATTTTTTTACGAACGCGAAAGGGAATATACTTCTGGTCATTGATAACTTTAAAGCTGGAATAACAGAGGATCTCTCGGAGTTGATGCGGTTGCCCTGCGATATTCTGGTTACATCGAGAGGCGAAATGGATGGGATTTCCTGTTTTCCTGTGGACAGACCGGAGGAAGACGAATGTAAAGAGCTTTTTCTTACTTATTATCCCTATCGTGCGGAATTGTCGGTAAGGGATAACAATACGTTGTCCGGTTTGCTCGTCCAAGATTTGAAGCGGCACACCTTATCAATCGAACTTGCCGCAAAAGCGATTGCCTACAGTGGCGATTCTATTGATGTGTTCCGTGAAAAATTCAATCATGTAAATTTTCCTCAAAAGGAACTTGGAGTCTCTGTGGTCTCTGATTGGAATGATCCTTACCTCCGTGAGGATATTGCAATACAGATTGGAAAGATTTATCAGTTATCGGAATTGACACCGCCGGAAGAAGAAATCACAAAACTGGTAAGTATCCTCCCTCCCTTTTCCCGCATAGCAAAAAATGATCTGCAAAGCTGGTTATCCTCCAAAGACCCGTATGCGCTGGCATCACTTGAAAGTCGAGGTTGGATTCAGCAAGAAAGTACGAGCATTTTTATGCATGAGGTCGTATGCGAGTGTGTGTACCGCTATCATGAGATCAAATTTACTGATTGCCAAAGAATGCTGGATAATCTGGAAAGAAGGATGAACTATGAGCAGGACGGCAACCTGCTCTTGCGTATCAGGTACGCAGAATATACCCTCCATATCATCCGATTGAAGAAAGGCGAAGATATTGCCTTTTGCCAGCATTTGGCGGTTAAGGACGCAGCCCTCGTTTTTAAAGAAATTGGAAAATATGCTTATTCAAAGGAGCTTTTGGACACGATTATTCCGCACTGTGGTGAGGACAAGCCAGGCGGGAACCTTCTGCTGGCAGAATTATACAATAATTATTCTAAAGTTTACAGCATGCAATCCAATGTAGAAATGGCTCTTTCCTGGGCTCTCAAGGCAGAAGAATGCATTGACAAAATCAAGGATGATACATCAAGTAATTATTATTATCAAAAAATGGTTATTAAAAAGACAGTAGGTACGCACTTTACCAATTTAGGAAAATATGATCTGGCACGAAAAAAGATGGAGGAGGCTATCAAACTTTCTTCCTATGTCTCGAAAGAAATGCAACTTCAAGTAGCGAATATGTATTCTGATTACTCTTTTTTGCTGTCTTCGATGGGGGATTTTTCTGGTAGCGCACAGAATTACGAACAAGTACTTGGATTATATGACAAGTGCGGTCTACCAAAAGAGAACACATGGCGATACACTACATACACAAATTATGCAGATGTTCTGTTACACAACTGTTGCTATGGGGAGTCCATTCAATACGCCTTCTTAGCGTTGGAAGGCAAATACAAGATATATGAAGCTGATAATTTAGCAATTGCAAATGTTTTGTTGTTAATGGGGAATATCTTTCGTCGAGAAAAACGGATGTGGGATATTGCAGCACTTTTTTATCAGAAAGCAGACAAGGTTTTTCGACTGCGCCCAGGCTGCGACGGACATTGCGACGCACTTGCATGCCTATCTATTGTGACTCACAACAGTGATCTTGCCCAATGTGCATTCGACATGATGAAAGAATCTGAAAGGAATAATTACTGTGTAGATACGTATATAGATTTGATTCTTGCCCTGCAGGATCAATTCCCAGAAAAAGCAATTTTTGTAGGAAACTGGTCATTGAAATGCCTCGAAAAATCCGCTGTTCGACACCCAGCGGAGCAGTATATTATTGCGCTGCTTGTTCAGCTTTACTATAAGATGGGAGATCGCATTCAAGCGAAATACTATTTGCAACATATTGAAATGGAGGAGATGGAAGGAAGTTCATGGTACTACAAAACTACGAAGGATATCCTTTCCAAAGTACCCTTATTATAGTAATGGTCAAAAAATGTGGTCGCAGGAAATATTGTGTAAAAAGGTCACATTTTGGTACCAGAAAGAAAATCCACACAAAAATATTGGCAGTCTTAATTTTGGCCCTTGCAGGCGTTTTGCCTGGCAGGGGCCTCATCTATGCTTCATTTTAGAGAGATTATTGAGGTATATTGTAATCAAGACCGCTCCGTTCAGTTCGGAGCAGCCTTGATTGCAATAGGCTTATCCTTATCGTCACACAGGAAGAAATGACATTTTAGGGTGATGCTCTGACGAAAAGCCTCAAGGCTTTCACGGGTATGCATCTGTTTCATGGCTCAGATGTGGATGGTTAACTTCCAGAAGTGATCCACCTGACGGCATCACTGTCAAAGAAAACGATGCCATCAGGCGGTAAACATCTTTGAACAGAAGCAGATAGAATTTTCTTTTTCCTGTATATGCAACAGTTCTTTCAATGCCTCACACAGTGTGCTGAAAGCTTGAGAGAAACTTCGTGTTTTCAAAACCTTCTCCTTTTTTCCTACGAAGGTCTCCTCATTTTGTCATTTATTATGGTTCGTGGCCCGGAGTATCTGCCGCGCTGCCGTTTTCTGCTTCAGGGTCAGAGATATCAAGTTGTTGAACAGTTTTTCAGTTCAGGCATCAATTTCACCATCTTGTTCTTGGAAAAGGACTGAGCCAAAGAAATGCCAAAATAGCGATTCAGTCTACTTCCGTCAAATCTAAAACGGCAAATATTAGCCATATAATTTATCTTCCCAAATAGTTTCACTTACCCTTACTAGCTTGTTATCCCTCAGACAGTAAACGGAGCAACGATGAATCGCTTTCGGTGGTAGCTTCCATTTTCGAAACATCGATCGCAATACTCGTTTTTCGCCTAAAGATGTCCAAACCATAGTATATCCGCAGGCATCTAAAAATTCCGAAAGCTTGTCCTGTCTGATGTAGAATCCGCTTTCCTCGTGTAGCAGTTCAGAGCTGTCAAAACAGATGGGATTTCCTGTATCATCAACAAATAGGCTGTTGCTGTTTGTAGCATATTGCAGCTGCAATTTGCTACAGAGTTCCTCGCAAGGCTTATACCAATAAAGTGAAGTTGCCTCGGTCCCCCAAGAGTTTATATCTCCTCTTCGCTCACTGTAATACTGCCTAACCGGAATCAATACCTTTTCATGAAAGAGCGGTAAGGCATCATCAATCGTTTCCCAATCAACATATCTGTAGTAAGGATTTTTAAAGAAGCTGTCTGCATCCGACCAAAAGTATTCTTTGTTGTATATTGTAGAATTGCTATGCAATTCGGGCATCCGACATTGCATAAGGTCAACTGTAGCAAGGGCTTGGAGGAATCGGTCAGCATGCTCATTTTTTACAATATACCCCCGGATTTGATACCACATGTTCTTTTGCGGAATATCGTAAGCGCGAACTCCCAACTGTTTGGGTTCTGTCCAGTTGTAATTTCCTGTAAGGAGAAGGTAGGATTGCCCCTGATATTGCAAAGTCATGCATTGTTCAAGTGAAGGCACAACTGCAAAATCTTTGAGCCACTCATCATAAGAATTGTCTGGGATCGTATAAAGAACACGACTGCCAGTAGAGCATATTTTATCGGTTGTGTGTATAGGAAGTACTGTTGGATCAATATTCCTAATATTTGGATAAAAAGAGCCTTTACAGTATTCCTGGAGAGAGTGCATAAAATCATCATCTACTGCCATCTGATAATGATCGCTTACCTGTGCGGCCAACTCATAGAGGACAATCCACTGATATTTTTTTCCAATGCGCTCTCTTTTTCCTGTCTGTGTTCCTATTCCGACATGATTTGTACAGTTTCGGTCATAGTGTCCGTGCTTCTCGACATCGTAGCCCAAATCAAAAATACGCTTAATTGCGATATTTTTCAGGTCCATAGGATGTAATTGCTTCCATGAACTAAAATAGGCTTGGAAAGTATACCGACCAAAATCGCCATAGCCCCCTGGCTGTCCATCTCGACTATATTCAACTTTCATAGAATCCAGGATTTCGTTCTGTGCCCAATGATGATTTTGGAATGTTTTGCTTCTATAATCTAATCGGTAGCCCTTTATTTCGTCATCAGAGGGAACTTGGGGAAATTGACTGTTGTATGGGGGTGTAACTTTTTCCACATCAAAATCGCAGCCATCAATACACCCAATATGGTTCGCATAATCGATGATATTCTTTGCGTAAGTCCTTAACAGTATATTGGGATATACCTCGTCTTTATCAAAAATAGTGGAATAAACATATATTGCAAGCTCCCTGATATGTTCTGGTGACTGTTCATGTACAACACAGCCAAAAGCAGCTCCGAAAAGCCGTTCAGCAATATATGGGTCATCAATGCCATCGAATCTTTTTAGAACAGAAATTAAAGCCTCCATGTGTGATACCAAAATACAAGTAATTGCCTTTGTTGCTCTATCCCGGAGTGTATTATTAGGCGAGATCAGCAGCCAGCAAAGGATTGTTGCAGAGTTGGCAGCAACAGAGTCTGGAATATTTTGTGTCCGTGAGTAATTTAATCCCCAGTCAATCAAATGGCTAAGTGCAGAATCAGAGTCATCGTATAGTTCATCAAATAGTGGAATAAATTCTTCATCCCGGTCAGGCATTGAATATTGCTGAAAAAAACGAAAAGAGTTCTGGGCATTTAATGGATGATTGGATCGTGCGGACAGAGCAAACAACACATCAATAAATTGGTTAAAACTATTCTCATAGTTTAAAATTTCTTGATCGATATATTTTATGGTATCTGCTGTAAAACTGGAGTCTTTTCGCCACCGCAATCCATAAAGAAATGCACTACGAATTCTGGCCGCATCCCATGCGGTATTTGATGGAAAGGCAGCGCTCAGTTCACAATTTCTATTTTCAGCTAGAATAATACCTAAAAATTGAAAAATATCTGATCTATTTAAAACCCAGGAGTATTTTTCTAAAAATTGCTCTTGGGGCAGTTCAGAATATGCCTCAGCTATTTTCTCTGCAAGAAAAAAGTCTTCCAGTCGCTCATATGTGATGTAGACATATTCATTGTTGTCATAGCCTATACTTTGTGTAAGTATGCCTTCCGAAAGCAGTGCGCTGTATATATCAGATGTGATGTTCCATTGTTTACTAATTTCAACGAACAACTCTATAGCAGTCTCAACAGGGAGCTGGACTGCGGTGGTCTGTTCACTGACACGTTGTTTGACCATAGCACGAATGATTTTTGTCACTAATTTATAGGCTTTATTATAACCACATTTGGCAGCAAGCTGACTTTCCTCGAAGTCTATATACTGTGCATAAACGGATGGCAGAGAGAGATTCTCCAAACAGATATGCATATTCTGATGACTTTTACAAAACAGGGATAAAAACAGCGGATTGCTAAACTCGGTATCAGGAAATACTACAGAGTCCGTAGTGATTCCGTAAAACGAAAAATATTGGTGCATTGCCTCATAGGAAACCGAGGAAAAGCCGTTATGTTCTATGTGCAGCATATTGGAGTAAAGCAAATCCTGCCGCTCAAAAAGAGTCTTCTCATACTGTGTTCGGATGGAAACCAAAAGCCCCAGGTGGAGATATTCTTTTAGAAATTCAACAAGGCCGGGAAGTGTATGATTCCAAAAGGATACACCAGCGCCTTCGTTCAGTGCGTCAATACAAATCAACACCCGACTGCCCTGCCCACAGGCTATCGATTCCAAGGTATCAAAAAGTTCATGGTAGGTAATATCGCATCCAAGTAAATTGGGTAGGTTGGATATTAAATCCATGCTCGCTGGAATTTGCTGTCCCAAAAGGAGTAAGGACACTTGTTGAATCGCTTCTTGACCTTCAATAAAGTCTGCAATCAAATGTGACTTACCTGTACCGCCGTCGCCAACTAAAACTATATACGGAGATATAGCTGCCTGTACTGGTTCACTTGTTAAATAGTCACTGAATTCATCTGCAATAATTTGTTTTTGGTAAAGCTGATAAACCGCACTGTTCAGTGCCTGACTTTCTTCAGTTTTGTGATATTCATCGATCCTTTGTGCAAGCAGATTTTGAATATCATCAACAAGCGTAGCCAATGAATCGATGTCATTGGCTGTGATGTTGAAAAAGTCTAGCGCAATGACAAGCTTTCTGATTTCATCACATTTTTCTTGAACTTCTTTGATCTCTGTACGTCCGATGGAAATCAAAAATTGATCAACATTTTCTAAAAAAGTTGACTTAAATCGCCTGTCAATAGAGGCCCCTTGCAAAACATTCGTCAAGTCAAGGGGTATATTAAGCTTTGGAGTATATCTATCTCCAAGGCTTTTTATTTGCCTAGTATTCCAAGAATAGATTTTCTCCTTGACTCGAGCTTCTGCTTCAGAAGCCGTTGAAATGGAAGAAAGCTGGTTTAGGAGAGCGGAGATTGTCTGTTCCTGCATTTGAAAATGATCTTTTAGAACCACTTCAAGTTCATTAAGTTTCAGATTATTTTGGCACAGCAGATAAAATAAGCCCCGATTTTTCAAAGGTATCCGTTCAATGAGAAATTCTTTAAACATCATTAGAATACCGGATAGAAATTCCTCAATAAGTGCTGAATCACTTGGCGACAACACCTTCCCAGTATTATCAAAAAGATAATCTGAAATTTGAACATGTAGGTTATCAAGAAATGTTTTTTCAGGAATGGCCTCAGATGATGGTTCTAAGATATAACACACAATATGTTCAATAACATTGTAGTGCTTTATATATGCGGCGAAGTGTCCTGTAGTGACAACGGTTCCATCATGTTGCTGTTCAAATTCAATTTGCCAGTCTTGCAAAGTCTGAAGGAATGCTTTAACCGCTTCTTTATCTTGGAATGCATCAAGCTTTTGGATAAGTTCATTCGACAAAAGATTTACAGGAACTCCACTGCCAAAAGTTTTTACCAGATCGAACACCATAATTATCACGCTCCCTAATCAGTTTATCACAAAAGGCACCGAAAAGAAAGGTAATTTGGATTTTCAAACAGGAAACACCAAAATCTCCATTTACTTTATGCAATAAATTCGCTATAATAAGAAAAATGAAGGGAGGGCAGAACATGGAGCAGGAATATATCCTTCGGCTTTATGATACTGATCTGTTGACGTTCGCCCTGTCCGAGCACGGCATTGAGGGCCTGAAAGCCGAGATCCACGAAATCAACCATGCAGAGCGCAGCCGGTTTCCATTGGATATGGAAGTAAACGGCACAGGCCTGCTGAAGTGGCTGCAAAGGCGAGTGATCCCAAAGAACCGTGCCTATGTTGCCGAAATTCTCAAGACATTTGGCCTGAGCGTCAATGATACCAAAGGAATCATTGATGTGTGCAAGGGGCTGTCCCTGAACGACAGCTTTTGGGTTGTACCCCAGGGGTTTGCAGGGACCTTCTCGCAATATAACCTGTATGAGAACCGGTTTTCGGAGATACTATCCCTGGTAGCCTATACAGGAATTGGTCAGAGCGATGCCGCCTTTACCACCTCACCAGAGTTGACCACGAACGGGATGCTTCCCAAGGGCTGGCGATTTATCGAGGGAGACGGTATCTATCTGTACAAGGGTGGGACTTCTGGAGCAGCCAATACAGGGAATGAGCCCTATAGCGAGTTTTACGCCAGTCAGATTGCCCAGGCCATGGGTCTGCATGCAGTGCTCTATGGGCTGGAAAACTGGAAAGGCATCCTGGCCTCTCGCTGTAAGTTGTTTACAGATATTGATACGGCATACATTCCCATTGGCCGTATTGTCCGGGAAGGTGGACTGAAAGCCTGTCTGGAATATTATAAAAAGATGGGAACTGAAGCATACGAAGAAATTAAAAGCATGCTGGTGTTCGATGCTGTGATTTACAATGAGGACCGGCACTTCGGTAATTTTGGTGTTCTGCGGGACAATCACAGCGGAGAATTGCTTGGGGCCGCGCCGATTTTTGACAATGGGCTGTCGCTGTTTAATTTAGCTATGCCCGAAGATTTAGAGTATCTGGACCGCTATGCGAAAACACGGGGCTCAGCTTATGGGGTAAGTTTTGAGAATATCTGCCGGGAGGTCATGGGACCCATTCAGATGGGCCAGCTCCGCAAGTTGATCGGATTCACATTCCAACGGCATCCCAAGCTAAATCTTCCAGAAAACCGGCTGTTGACCATAGAGCGTCATATGCAGAAACGGGTACGTCAACTTCTGGAATTGACACCAGTGAAAGAAAAAGGCAAAAGGCGTTCCCAACAGGAACGCTGATAGAGCAAAAGGCCCTGGATACACTTCAAAATTGAAGTTTACCCAGGACCTTTTTACGTTTGGGAACGGTTACGAATGGTCAAAACGGGCGGAGACAGCTTTCAGGTAGTCAACAATCGTCAGACGCTGGGGACAGATGCCTTCACACTGACCGCAGGCGATACAGTCCGCCGCCTTTCCGAATTTTTGTGTCAGCGCGTCATAGTTGGAGAAGGAAACCGTCCAGCCCTTATGTTCCATATCCTCTCGGGTGATCTCGTTGTACAGAGAAAAATACTGGGGAATGGCAATGTGCTTGGGGCAACCTTCCGTGCAGTAGGAACAGCCTGTGCAGGGAACGGCAATCTGGCTGTTAATGATCCCGGCGGCCTTGTGACACAAGGCGGTTTCGTCCTTGGTAAGAGGGGTAAAGTCCGCCATGTAGGAGAGGTTGTCCTCCATCTGCTCCAGAGAGCTCATTCCAGAGAGAACCATCATCACACCGGGCAGGGAAGCGGCAAAGCGGATGGCCCAGCTGGAGGTGGACATCTTGGGGTCTGCTCTCTGGAACAGGGCCTCCGCCTCCTGGGGGATGCGGGCCAGAGAACCACCCTTGACCGGCTCCATAACGATCACTGGCTTATTATGCTTCACACAGACTTCATAGCACTTGCGGCTCTGAATCCACTCGCTCTCCCAGTCCAGGTAATTGATTTGGAGCTGGACAAATTCTGTCTCCGGGTGTTTGGTCAAAATTTCGTCCAGCAGCTCAGCGCTGTCATGGTAGGAGAAACCTGCGTGCCGGATCAGGCCCTTGGCTTTCTTGTCCTGCATCCAGCCAAAACAGTCCAGATCCTCAAATTTGGGATAACCGCCAGCGTCAATACCGTGGAGCAGGTAGTAGTCAAAATAGCCCGCCCCGGTTTTTTCCAGCTGGGTGTTGAAAACGTCCTCACGCTCTTCGGGAGAGTTGAAGAAACCGGGGTGAAGCTTGGTGGCCAGCGTAAAGCTCTCTCTGGGATGGCGGTCTACCAATGCCTCCTTGGCCGCCCGCTCACTGGCGAAGCCCTGATACATCCAGGCGGTGTCAAAATAGGTAAAGCCCTTATCAAGAAACACATCCACCATTTTCTTGAGCTGCTCCATATCAATGGAAGCGGCGTCCGCCGGGTCGAGGAGGGGCAGACGCATCAAGCCAAAGCCGAGTTTTTTCATGTCTTCACATTCCTTTCCGATGAGTTGAAAGCAAATATTCGCTTCTAGTTTTCTTGGACTGATTTTAGTTTATCATAAAACACAGAGAAAAGAAAGAACCTTGTTCTATTTGGTGCATCTGCTTCGTTTGTCTGTAGTTCTTTGGTGGTCTTGGTAATAGCTTTGTCATCGGTTTTCGGATATACTTGCTTCACAATCAAAGGGAAGGAGCTTATAACAATGGCAGAAACAAAGAATTTGTGTGCGAAATGTTGAGCTCAACATTTCGCACAAAGGTTTCTTGTAGCTGGCATGGTGCTATTCTCCTTTCCGCTGATTGCAAGGCAAGTATAGTCGAAAGGCATTGAGAAAGCTATTACCATTACCAACAACGATTGAGGGACAAAGTAAGCACAAGCACCAATGTGAACAGTTGATAGAACGAAAAAGCCGCCCGCCGTCCTTACCAATGCTTGGCAGGACAGCGGGCGGCCTTCTTCGCTTTTTGAGTGCTTGGGAGTTCGAGTCTCGTGTGTTTCCTGAAATCCCCAAATTCGGCGGATTTGCATCTGTAAGCGTCAAATAGAGCTGAACTCACACAGGCCACAAAATAACCGGCAGCCGTAGTTTTTAGCGGCAGCCGGTTATTTGCAGAGTGCTTGTACAGGATCGTCCCAAGGCAGACAAGCTTCGGCGGGGACGCCGCGGGACAGGTTTTCCAGAAGGAACTTGAGATACGGGAAAGGCCGCAGGCCATTGGCCTTGGCGGTTTCCACGATGGAGTAGATGGCCGCGCTGGCACCGGCCCCCCTGGACGTGTTGGAGAACAGCCAGTTCTTCCGCCCAACCGCGAAGGGGCGAACAGCCCGTTCCGCCCGGTTGTTGGACAGCTCCAGCCGCCCGTCCAGAAAGACGTTCATCAGCCAGCCCTCCTGGTTCACGGCATAGGTCAACGCCGCGCCAAGCATACTTTTCGGCACGGGGTTTTTCTCATATTCCGCTTTGGCCCAGGCGAAGAACTTTTCCGCCGCCGGTTTGGACTGTTCCAGGCGGGCCTGGTACCGCTCCTGGAAAGAAAGTTTTTGCTCTGCGTAGCTGTTCTCCAGATGAAACAGCTTATCACAGAAGTCCAGCCCGGTCTTTGCCGGGGATCTGTCCCGCAGCTCTTTGGGCAGGCTTTTCAGCGTATCGGTGAATTTCCGCCGCATATGGGCCCAGCAGCCCGCCACTGTAATCTCCGGCGGCAGCTTGCAGTGGTACGCGCCATATCCATCGGTATGCAGAAGTCCCGTGAAGCCTTCCAAAAACCGGCTGGCACACTCTCCCGCCCGGCTGGGCTGGTAATCGTACAGAACCACAGGCCGTTTGGCGTCCCCCGAGGTTCGGTACACCCACACATAGCTTTTCTGCTGTGCCTTCCGTCCCGGCTCCCGCAGCACCATCAGCGTGGTCTCGTCGGCATGGAGGATCTCGTTGGCCAGCAGCTCC